>ENA-OPWX01000078-OPWX01000078.1-human-gut-metagenome-genome-assembly--contig:-NODE-78-length-86871-cov-7.649811_pt1 | contig 86871 bp, 81 predicted proteins | sample MGYA00241514_ERZ502020 | MGnify/ENA primary metagenome ERZ502020 (study PRJEB25962, sample SAMEA2042105) | human gut metagenome | biome: human gut; feature: human-associated habitat; material: faeces... | reverse complement strand
GGTCATTAAGTTCTGCTTTATTGGCAGTTCTACTCTTCTTACGACCGGTATTACCATCCACATCCTCATCATTTTTCACCACCATCAACATGAACATCATCCCAATTAAGGTCATTAAGTTCTGCTTTATTGGCAGTTCTACTCTTCTTACGACCGGTATTACCGAATATCTCCATGACTACATCCAGGCTTACTTTGTCCTCTTGTAACAGATACTGTACTCTTTTAGCACGTTTATCTGTTCCACAATCTCCAATAAAATTACCATTAATATCGAAAAGATAGCCCAAAAGTTCCTTGAGCAAGATTACCTATATTGACAGTATATGCTTTAGCGATAGGTTATATTGCACTATCAGCTATATCTTCGAGCTTTTGTTACAGGCTATATTTATCAGCTTTAGCTTCATCAAGCTCTTTTTGCGGCTTATCTTTATCAGCTTTAGCTTCTTCAAGCTCTTCTTTAAGACCTACAATTTCATTCTGAAGCTTAACATTATCACGTTCAAGACCAGCAACAACATCATCTTTAGTAGCAACAAATGACTTATAAGCACCGCTATTTCTGACAATTTGCTCCATAACAGCATTATCAAGAACAAGTTCACCAGCTTCTGTCACTATAACAGTGTCACCGTTAGGACGTACAACAAGAATAACATTTCCACATTCAATAGCAAATAATTTCTTTTCCATAATCTTTAGCTTTACTTTTATTAATATTATTAGTATTATCTCGTTTAAGAATAGTCTTATCAGAACCATCCCGAGACTTATTTTGTAAGTGAATGAGTACATTATTTGGTTTATATATAGTATCAGTATGTGTAAGATTATTATTAGATTGGAACACATCGTGGAAGACGAGAATCCACTCTAGAAGTATCTACAACACCGATTTTATAGTTTGGCATAGTATTTGTATTAGTATGTTGAGAACAATTATCAGAACTCTTATCAGAACTATGTCGGGTTTTATTTTGTTCGTGAATGAGTTGATGAACGTCATATTGGAGACAGATTTCTCCATCTCCAACAAGATTCTATTTATGTTCTAATTCAGCTCCTAACCAAATAGCTAATGCAACACTAATGACAACTCCCAACATTGCAATCTCAGAATAACCATGTTGATTGAATAACAATGTTCCCCATAATACAATCAACAACATAACTATAATAATGATAATATCTTTCATGATGATAATGATTTGTAGGAGCAGTGTCACCACCACTCCCAATTAATACTACAATTTGACACCAAATAACTTTGTGATGAACACCTGTTGACGTGTCATGTCAGTCACTTTCATGAAGTTCTCTACGAAATGTTGAGCCACCAAGTATGACATCATCTCGTCCAACTTGACCTCGCTAATCTTGTAGAATATGGCATCATGACTGTCAGCGTCAGCTTCATCAGCTTTCTGAACAGCAGCCTCAACTTCAATAGTAGCATCAGTCAGTATGACATTGAGAACATTAACAAGCTCCTCAACACCACCAGCTTTGGCAGAATCAAGACGATAACCAAAGGCAGTAGTAAACTTGTCACCAACAGCTTGACGAACTTGTGCAGACAATGCTGTCAGCTGCATCCTCATCTGCTTCACGTTGTCCTGCTTGAACTCGATGACTCCATCAGCATCAACAGTGCGAACAAACCCAAGAATATCATCAGCAATAGTGACTATAACTTTGCCAGTAAACTGTCCTTCAAACTTCTCCATTCTGATTGACTTAATTGTTGTCTTCATAATACAGTCCTCCTATGACCGCTACGACTTAATTAATAACGACCATGCCTGCGTAGTACAACATGACCAGCTTTGTCAATGTGACAAGCCAGAATTTGTTTTGTTTGTGAATGAGTAGAGATAGTTGCTCGAAGTTCTATTTGTTAGAACTGCATGACGGGGGTATTAGATTCCGATTTTTAGACCCGGGCGTTCTACGTAGTAACCCCCCTCATCCACAAATCCCCACTATATTCATTTTATATCTATCTCACCTTCTTCATTTTATATCCTTCCAACTTCTTCATTTTATACCTATCTCAACCTTCTACATTATAATCTCATTCTCACCTTCTACATCATAATCTCGTCCCAACTTCTACATTATAATCTCATTCTAAATTTCACACTACATTCCTAACCCAAATCCTATATCATATCCTTCCAACTTCTAACCCAAATCCTATACTATAATTCTTCATAACTTCTATAATAAAACTAATATTGTCATTAAATTAAAGTCTAATTATTGTACTTTAATGACGGGGGCATTGGATTCCGGATTATAAGGGCGGGGGTTATCAGTACTAGGTCCGCCTTCATAAATATAGAGCATAAATATAATATATACTCTAGTCAATATTCTCATTATCTTCCCATTCATCAATAAGATAAAATCTCCTATCATTTCCTAAGCAAATATTCCTTGAAATTCTCATATTCAAATCCTCATAATAATCTCCATTATCTCATAATTCTCCAATCAAGCAAAAATCATCAAATTCATCTCCATTAAAATCCTCATGACTACTAAGCAGATTTTCATGTTAACAATCTCTACCGTCTCCTATACTCCAAATAAAATAAAAATCTTCATAAAACTCCTTAAGCCAAACCATAATCCAATATCCACAACATCTCCTTAATCTTCACATATATCAAAAATCCAAATCATTATCTCCAATTCTAAATAAATCTCCATCACTAGTACGGGGGTATTGAACTCCATAATATTCACCCCCGTCTATTATATCCAGTACCTTTCTCATAAAGACTTATAGTATTTTCCATATCTAATAATATTTAACAATAATAAAGATAGCCTTCTTTAGCCTCAACAATATCAGTATCAGCCACATCATGATAGATTATGTCAACTAATGACAATATCTGCTATAATATCTCATGTAATATAAGGTTCTATGACTTGCAATATCATCTATATCGACGATTAAGACGATTATGACGATTAAGCTCTGGCTGTTCCCCCGTAGAGGATGGATATGAATATTACCAATAACCGCTCGTTTAATATCTATATCTAACAATCAATATAATATCAGATTCATGTCTTATAATTTCTCATAGAACAATATCAGTATCGTCAGGTCTAAGGCTATATACTTGTTCATCCTCTACGGGGGAACAGCCCAACAGTTTCATCAGAATCAACAATATCTGTAAAATCGTCAGTATTAAGTTCTGCATAATCTTCTGGTCTAATGGTCATAATAACTTGTCAAGTAAGAACTGGTCTAACGGTCATAATAACTTGTCAAGTAAGAACTGGTCTAATGGTCATAGGTATTATATGTTCTCATCCTCTACGGGGGAACAGCCCAACAGTTTCATCAGAATCTACAGAATCGTCTCCATTATCTCCTTAAGTAAGTCTTATAATAACTCCTTAAGCAATCCCTTAAGTAAAATCTCAAGTAAAATCTCCATGACAATCTCCGTCAGGAACTGCAAGTAAAATCAGAATCTATCTCCTCCATCTCCATCTCCACGACAAACTGGTCTATAATTCCAAAGTGTAAGGGTAGTAAGTTCTGTATAAAGTTCTAATCAAAATCTGGAACAGTAAGCTTACAGTAGTGTATATAGATACAAGATATATATAATATAATATATTTATATATTATATTATATATATCTTGTAGATATATATACTACCCAAGAACCGCGGTATATTCTATATTACGTAGTAATATAGAATATGAATCAGTATCTATCAGAACTTATATATATTTATCTATAATAATACATTACTACGTAATATATTATTAAAAATAATAACCTGCGTGTACGTGCAGGCGCACACGTGTATATAATAACAGGCGCACGTGTACATGGGCGTATAGATAATAACCTGCGTGCACGTGCAGGTACAGGCGTATATGAACATCTTATACGTGCGTGCGTACGGGCGCGCGATATAGGTGTACGGGCGTGTGCGGGTGTACCTTATATACGCGCGGGCGGGCGCGTGTACCTTACTCATATAGGCGAATGTTAAAAAACTGTTAAAAACAAGTTTTGTTTTGCCAATCTCGCACGTAATGCGTACTGTTGTACAAAACGAATTTTTGATATGAAACAAGAACCAAATAAACCACAAGAAATTGATTATGTTTATCGTTCGGGACGACGAACTAAACAGAAACAGGATATTAAACCTAGTAAGCTTAAAATTGGAGCTTTAGGACTTGATGCTATTGTTAAACCAAATAAATAACTAACATGATTAGAATTGAAAGTGACAAAATGTCGTATGACATTCTAGTACCGACCGAATTTGAAGAGATTAAACAGGAAGATTTGGAGAAACTTCTTGAAGGTATTGTAGTTCCTCAATATTACGCTGTTGTTGCTCTTATTTATAAAGAGCGTTTATATGGAGTAGTTAGCAACGTAAAGAACAATAAAACAAGTATGGTTAAATGTATACCTGTTCTTGCAAAACTTCATGAAGGAGATACTAACGCTAACGGTTGCAAAATTATGGATAGACTTATTATTCCTGCTGCGAATCTTGAACGTTCTGTTCTTATCAATATTCCGCAAAATGTTCTAGACCCTACTACTGTTGGTCGTTATTGTAATTCTGATGAAGAACTTTCTAAAGCTATTATTACAGGAGCTTATTTTAACGATGGTACTTGTTCAGACTTCAAAGCTAAAGAACTTGCTCCTGATTGTTACTTTGTAGACTTTCGTATGATTCCTGTTAATGATATTGCAGGAGGTTATAAAAAAGATATTGTACCTGAATGTTCGTTTAAAGTTCCTAAAGCACCTATGGTTGCTAATGGAGAACAATCTGGACTTGCGAATTAAAATTATCTGCTATTAGTTTTAAAGATGGAGCAATAGAAGTTATGATAATGCTTTTATCACATCCTCTACGGGGGAACGAAATCGAACGGCACATCCTAAACGTCATAAACTTTCTATTGCTTCTTAATTTACAAGTAATGATATGGAATTTAAAGTACCAAAACCTAAGAGACAACCTTTGAGTTCTGAACTAGATGATGATTATGTTTTAATATATAAAGATGTTGATAATATTCTAGATGATATTGATTTTGTTGTTGATGATGATAGAATATTATGTAAAACTATTATTGATTCTTTAGAAAAAGAAGCTGCCGCTCAACTACTTGCTGGTAAATGTGTTCAATTGCCTTATATTGGTAATATTCGTAGAAGTCCTATTAAGATGGCTCTTATAAAACATTATAAGGAATTTAAAGAGAAACGTTCTCAACTATCTCGTGAAGATTATGTAGCGTATTGTAAGAAGGTGATGAGACAAGAGAAGATAGACTTGCAGAATGCTGAGATACATAAGCGAAAGATGAATACTTTCAGAAAGAAGAACTTGAAGATATGGATGGAGAAGAAGAAAGCATTCGGAGATGCTTATGCTAATGTTTATCTTTATGTATTAAGATATTGGACGGCAGTTGATTTTGATTGGGATGTAGAACTTGCTTATCAAGAAAATGTAGGAAATGGCTAACAAAATTAGAGTAGATAAACTATTGACTGTTGATAATACCGGAATGCCTAAAGCTCCGGATATTAGACAGATTTTAGATAAGGACGTTCAATTACTTTGGCTTAGAGATAAAACTAAAGATAAATCTCAATATATTAAAGAAGTTGGAGTTATTTATTATCTTGCAGACCCAAAAGGACCTTGTAAACAAGAAGGACTTAGTGATAATGAAGCTATTAAAAAAGCTATTGAAAACTTTGATTTACCTGCTAATTATAAACCAGATTTGTTAGTATGGAAACTTGCTAAACGTTATTATGAAGCAGAAATAACTGTTGCTGGAGCTGCCGTTGAAACACTTCTTAGAAGTATTCATAATGTTGTATTAGCTGCTAATAAGATGAATGAAATGCTTACTGATAAACTTAATGGAGAATTAAGTATTGAAGATAGTAATACTGTAATAGGTATTATGGATAATCTTAATAAGAAAACTGCTGAATTACCTAATATTATGAAAGCACTTAATACTGCAAAAGAAAATCTTCTTTACGAAGAAGAACAACAAACTGCTCGTGGAGGTGTTACGATATTAAGTTCTATGACCGAAGAATAAATATAAGAATTATGTTAGAACTACGAGATAAAAGATATAATGATGTTCGATTAGTTTTTGATGAACCTCAACATAAATATACCGATACATTAGGGAATAGCTATATCAGTACTACTACTATCTTACACCAATATCAACCGAAGTTTGATAAGACTTATTGGTTGAAGAAGAAATCCAAAGAGTTGGGAATATCTGAGAAGAAGTTAGAAAAACAATGGGATACTATTCGCGATGAAGCTTGCGAACGTGGTTCTAATACTCATAATGGTTTGGAAGATGGTATAAAAGGTGGAAGTCAATTTAAGAAAGCTATTCAATATCTAGATGAACGTTCGGATGGACAAATGATTACAGTTGCTGATATTCCTACAATACTTGGTAATTATAAGATATTAGATGTTGAAGAGTTTGAAGAATTAACCGAACATAAGTATCCCGAAATATATGATGTATTCAGACAATATACAAATGCTGGTTATCAGATTTATGCTGAGATTGGAATGTTTCTTTTAGATTGGTTAGTCAGTGGAACTATTGACGTTCTTCTTCTTAGAGAAGATAGAATGGTTATAGGAGATTGGAAAACTAATCGTGGAGGACTTAAATTTGAGTCTGGATATTTCAAAAAAGATAAAAGACAAAAACCTGCCCAACTTACAAGTGATTGGGTAACTAAAGATGAAACTCTTCTTGCACCTGTTAATAACCTTCCAAATTGTAATGGTTCTATATACAATCTACAACTTAGTATGTATGCTTATGCTGTAGAATTTATTCTTGGTATTCCTTGTGTTGGAATGTGGCTTTGTCATATTGATTCTGACTTTGAATTGAATGAATATGGACAACCTAAACGTTTTCCCGATGGTCTTTATCATGTTAAAGAGAATCCTAAAGAGAAAACAACATTCCATGTTATGCCTTATAGAAAACGTGAAATTGAACTAATACTTAATGATAGACGTATGCAGCTTGAAGCTGATGCTGTTAATACACAATTTAAACTTGATTTATAATGAGCTTAAAGAAAATGATTGGAGGACTGGTTGGAGTAATACTATTAGTATTACTTTGTATTCCGGGAATGATGCAATGTCATTATGAAAGTAATCCTGCTAAACAAATTATATATGTCCCTACTCCTGACACAATGACTATTCAAGAAGTTATTTATCTTAAAGAAGAACTTCGTAGATGTCAAGATAGTCTTAGGATTATTCGTACAGATAGTACAATGAGTTCTGAATTATTTGTTGCTAAGTATAAACTTGAACGTATTCGTTATTATAATGATATAGCAGGTAAAGGCAACAATATAAAATATATTCGTGGATGGATTAATAGAGTTCTTAACGAATGAAAAATGGAAAGTTATACCTGATTTTCCTAATTATCATATTAGCACTTATGGAAGAGTTAAAAATATAATTACTAATAAAATTTTAAATAGATATAAATGAATAAGATATTATGGATTTTAATGGTAATGTTAAAGACGACAAAAATATGAATGGTAAACGAAAACTATTTTTCAAAGATGATTATCGTCGTCCTAGAAAAGTTATTCGTATTCATATTGAATCTGGCGAAAAGAAAGAATATGCTAGCGCATATTGGGCTGCTGAATCTATCGTAACTACTAGTACTGATATACGAGTTGTATGCGATAGAAATGAAGGTCTTAAACGACCACAATTTCAAAGACGAGGTTATTATTTTATTTGGGGAGATTAAATTATGAAGAAATTCCTTATGAAGATAGAGTTGCTAATTAGTAACTCTATTGCTGTTTTAGGAGCTGATGGATTAGCTCATTTATTAGTATGTATGATGTTGATTATGGTATTAGTTCCATTGATGGACTTATGGTTAGCAATACTAATTGTGCTATGTGTTGGAATTGGAAAAGAACTATATGATAAGTTCGCAAAGAAAACAGAGTTTTCCGCTAAAGATTTGATTTGTGACATTATTGGTATTATATTTGGTCTTTGTTTTGTAGCTTTTTATGCTATTAAATAATAGGTTATGGCTGAATTTATTAAAGCTTATAAGAAATTAGAAGTAGCGGAAGGTGGATATGTTAATGATAAAGATGACGCTGGCATGGAAACTTATAAAGGAGTTTCTCGTAAAGCTAATCCTAATTGGATAGGTTGGATAATATTAGACGACTTAAAGAAACATCATCCTAAAACTTTTGCAGCTATTGCTAAGAAAACTCCACAGCTTGAAAAAGCTGTTCAAGACTTATATAAAAAGAACTATTGGAACTGCTTTAATCTTGACAATTTTAAAAGTCAAAAAGTTGCAGAACAGTTATTCGATATGAATGTTAATGCTGGACAACGTACTGCTATAAAATGTGCTCAAAGAATTGTTAATATTCCGCAAGACGGTAAATGGACAAAAGAACTTGAGAACATTCTTGCTGATATTAAGTAATATGCTAAAATACGGGTTTCTAATAATCAATAACTAATTCGATAAAGATATGAAGAAGATATTAATAATACAAGTAATCATAGCGTTGATTACTGTTTATGAAGTGGGATTAATTAATAAAATAAGTAGTAGTATTAGTGAACTTACTCGGCTAACAAATGTAGATAGTGTTATTAATAGAGTCCGAATTGATTCTATCGAATTAGTTATTACTCAAAAAGATAGTACAATTGTTAATATTAAAAATACTATTGAAGATGAAGTTAAAGAAGCTAATAGTCTTAATGACAGTGCTAGTTTGGAGTTGTTTGAACGGCTGGTGTCAAACTGAATCTCCATATCCCCTACGGGGGAACGACACGATAGTAAATATCAGAATCGACTTAATTCGCAAAGCTAATGTTAAGTTGATTGAACATAAACATTGTCCTGACATTATTAATGCTAAAGATACTATTATTAAATTTGAAAGACTTAAGTATAATACTTTAGATAGTTTATATAAAGTAGAACTTAGTAAATGTTATAATAATGTCCAGATATTACAGAAACAGATTAATTCTACTAAACGTAGAAACAAGATATTAGGCGGTACTGCTATTGGTAGTATCGCCATTCTTGTTTTAACTCTATTGATAAAATAAGATATGGCTAATAAAGAAGTTTATCCATTTCGTGAATTTTTAGAAGAAGATAAGAGTCGATATAAAACTGCTACTAAGGCAGGATATTATGACCCTTATAATAATTTTCTTATAGGAGATAGCGGTGGATTTCTTATGAATATTAGACGTGGACGTTTCGTTAATACTAATCTATTTACAGCGATGGCTGATACTTATCTACGAGAAGGTAAGTACACTAATTATAAACCAGATAGTATTCCACATAGACAACTCCGTAGAAGAGAATGTGATAGACGTAAAAATGGTTTTGATGCGCCATGCTGGCTTAATGAATACGGACATATAGAAGATATTCATATTACAGGAGATTATTATAATTATCTTAATTATACTCGCATGGAGCTTACTGATGATAGTACTTTAGTTGTTGGTAAGAATGTATCTACTGCTGAAAAGAAATATGCTTTTCCTAAATTTATTGATGCTCAATATTGGACACATAATGTGCTTCAATTTGCTAAAGATAACGGTTTTCATATCATCATTGTTAAAACTCGTCGTGGTGGTTTTTCTTATATGATGGCAGCTAGAGCTAGCAATGCTGTTAATCTTAGAAAACATAAAGTATTTATTAATGTAGCTGCTGATAAGAAGTATCTTACTAAAAAAGGAGGACTTACAGACTTTGCTGTATCTAATCTAAAATTCTATGAAGAAAAGACTCCATTTAGAAGAGGAATATTTAGTCCTACTGTTGAAGACTTTCGTCTTGGATATAGATTACCTAATGGAGTTGAAGCAGAAGATAGTTGGCAAAGTTCACTTATTAGTGTATCTGCAAATAACGACCCTGACTGTGCTATTGGTAAAGATGCTGTTGGAGTTAATGTAGAAGAATTGTCTACCATGCAGAACTTTGACGAATTTATGAAAGTTACTGAGCCTGCGATGACTGTTGGTGATATTACTACTGGTATGTTAGTTGCTTGGGGAACTGCTACTGCTACTAATATGCAAGTATTTGAACAGAACTTTTATAATCCTCTTGCTTATAATTTTATGCCTTTTGAAAATGTATGGGATAAAGATGCTCGTAATGAGATTTGCGGATTCTTTAAATCATTTGCTTGGGGTATAGAAGGTGTTATAAATGAAATGTCAGGAGTTGATAAATGGGGTAATAGTAATATAGAAGTAGGTCTTAAAATTGCTGCTCGTGGGCGGGCTAAAAAGAAGAAAGATGCTAAATCTTTTTCTGATTATCTTGGATATGTAGGACAAAGAGCTTTATTTCCTGCTGAATCATTTAGTAGTGCAAGTGAAAACATATTTGTTGGAGAGAAACTTAATATGTGGGAAGAAAAACTTCGTATAGATAATAGTTATAAATTTTATGTAGATGGACAGTTATTTAGAAATGAAGCTGGTAATGTAGTATTTAAAAGTAATGCTCGTATAAAAGCTGAAGACCCAAATGCTAAGATTTATGATTGGATTCAAGGAGTTCCTCGTAAAGGTAATGAAGACCCTCACGGTTGTGTAAGAGTTTGGTTTGCTCCCGAATATGACGAATATTATATTAATGATAAACGTGTTCGTGAAATTAAACCTGGAACTTATGCTGTTACTTATGACCCTGTCGGTATTGATAAAGATAAAAATGAAATTAGTGATAAACATTCTCATAATAGTATTCATGTTTGGGAAATGCCTAGTGACCGTAATGGTTATAAACTTAAAATGTGTGCTGCTTATTATGGTCGTCCTGAGAAACTAGAAGAAGCTGATTATATATTTCTTATGTTATGTATATGGTATAATGCTGTTGGAACTGGAATACCGGAAGTCAATAGAGGTGAAACTGTATCTAACTTTAAGAAATGGAAAATGCTTAAATATTTAGCGCATGAACCTCTTTATGTTTGGGATGCCACTATAAAAGAAAAAACAAGTAGTACTTATGGTTATGTTATAACATCAGGTACTAGAAAACTTGATGCTCTACGACTGTTTAAAGAGTTCCTTTGGACAGAAATTGGTAAAGATGAAAATGGTGAACCTGTATATATGTTTCATCGTATATATGATTATCAAGCTATACTAGAGATTAAGAAATGGAATGCTATGGGAAACTTTGACCGAGTATCCGAAATGTTATTAATTGGGATATATTGGAAAAGTATTGATATTAAAGGTAGGATTGAATTGGCTTCTCGTAAGAAAGTTGAAGATACGGAAGACCAACAAAGTATAATGGAACGTGAATGGTTTTAAATTAAATAAGAAGTTATGGATTATCCTTTTCCTAGAAATTACTTCCCTTCTCAAAGGGTTAGTTATGAAGAACGCCAACAGGCTGAATGGTATGCTAATTGTTGCGATGGAGTTATAGCTTTAGCACAGAGTATTAGAGATTCTCAAGAAGATGGTGATGTAGATGAAATGTTTGATATACTTCATGGTAATATACCGGAAGAATATTATCGTAAAGCTCTTAATCCTTATAATGCTACTAAAGATAAATATAAACGTTTTCCTGCTACAATGCGAAACTATGATATGATGAGAGGAGTTATTAGAAGATTCGTTGGAGAATATCTTAAAGCTCCTCATGATTTTGTAGTAGGGGCTAATAATCCTGAAGTTGTTTTAGCTAAAGATGCTAAACTTAATCAAGAACTTATGGGTCTTGTAGAAGAAGCAATAGCGGGAGAAATAGAAAGAGCTTATCAACAATTTATTAATGAAGGTAATGAACCTGAACAGTTTAACCCTTCTACTGCTATTAATGTAGAAGAATTTGTTAAGAAGTTTAATGAAGATTATATTGACGATATTACTATTCAAGGACAAAGACTTCTTAATGTGATTCGTGATTTAACTGATGACTTAGCTTTTTATATTAGAGCTTATTTTGAATTTGTATCATTTGGTCGTGCTTATACATATACTGAAATTGCTAGCAACAAACTTATAAAACGTGTAGTAAGTGTTCGTGATGCTTATCCTGTACCTAATGATAATCTACTTGTAGAAGATTATGATATGTTTGCTGAACGTCGTAAACTTAGTTATCAACAAATAATGGATGAATTTGCTGATTATCTAGATAAAGACCAAATTGAATTTCTTAATACTTTCTATGCTAGAGATACAGTAGGTACTGTTGGAGAACGTGCTCTTCTTAATTTTGATAAATACTATTCTTATAATAAAGATGTTTGTGGTAAGTTTACAGCAGATGAACGTAAGAAATATCAAGATGACCGTCCTATGGCTAGAGATATGAATAATGGTCTTTATGATGTATGGCACGTTGTTTGGAGAGGAGAAGCAAAACGAGGTATTCTTAAAACTCAAGTTAATGGTTTTATCACTGAAACTATAGTTGATGAGAAATATGTATTAAATCCTGAACTTGGAGATATTAGTATTGAATGGGTATGGGAACCACAAGTATATGAATCAGTTCGTATAGGTACTCGTAATACAGCTATTTATCCTTATAAATATAGACCTATCGCTTATAATCGTAATGGTAAACTTCCATATAATGGTTTGATGGAACTTATTCCAGGTTATGGCAGATTTAGTATTATAAGTACTTTATTACCTTATCAAGTATTTGGTAATATAGTAGCTTATCATAGAGAGATGGCAATAGCTAAAAACAAACTTAATGTACTTCTTATTGCCCGTTCTCTTCTTGGCAAATATCCGGAAGATACTATATATAAAATGGCTGCTGATGGAGTACTTTATATTGATGATACTGATGACGCTGGTATGTTAAAAGCTGGACAGATTCGTATGTTGAATGCTGATACAAGAGATTATATCGCTCAATTAACGAATCTTATTACAGCTAATGAGCAGAAGGCTATGTATCAAGTAGATATGACTCCTCAACGTTATGGAGAGATTGCTACATCTGCCGGTAAAGGTACTACCGAAGAAGCTATTGCTCGTGGGTCTATAGGTAGTGTTATTGTTGAGTTTATGTTTGATATTATGCGAGAACATGATTATAATAGAGATATTGATTATTCTAAATTAGCTTGGATAGATGGACTTAATACTTCTTATAGAGATAATAATAATCAAATTCGCTATATGTCTCTTGATGTCAATAGTCATATACTTGCTGATTATGTTGTTAAATGTAAACTCTCTGGACGAGAAAAAGAGAAACTTGAACAATATAGAGAATTAGCTTTTAGTGCTGCTCAGAATGGAGATATGAGAATAGCTGCTGCTGCTATTGAAGGAGAAAACTCTGCGGAAATTAAAAAGCAACTTGATGAACTAGCTGAATTAAATCAAGAACATGAAGAACAAATGAAACAACTTGATGCACAAAATGCTCAAATGTTACAACAATATGAACTTGATAAAATTGCAGCCAAAGGTGAACAAGATAGACAAACTCTTGAATTAGAGAAATATCTAGATAGTGAAATAGAAATGATTAAGGCTAATGCTAATATTATGAGTTTTGATAACGGTCTTAGTGATGCTACTAAAGCCGCTGCCGAACAACGTATGCAGGAAGCTTCTAATAATCTTGAACAACAAAAGATAGGTATGGAACGTGAAAGAATGTATCTTGAAGCTCAAGCCAAAGATAAAGAAATTGCTGCTAAAATGTATGATAGTGATATTAAACTTAAAGTTGCGAAAGAAAACAAGAATAGATTCGATAAACCAAAGACTAAGAAATGATATAGTTGTTTAATTAGATTGTGATTCGGTTGTTATTATGCCTGTTATTGCCTGTGAAGGTGGTAGCAGGCTTTTTCATTTATATTTACATCTCATCACATCCTCTACGGGGCGCAGAATTGAGCTGTATGGGCTTTTCGATTAGATTCGATGAATTGTTCACGATAAGATTTTTTGTCTTATGGTGGGCAAGTATTATAGGTCTATAGGCGTGTCGAGCACCAAATCAAATCAGAATCAGACCGATAGCAGCAATTAAATAGATATAAAAATTAAATAGGTATAGGACGAACTAGAGAATCAAGTATTAGTTGTGGAACAAATAGAAATTATATTTGTCATGTATTAACCAATAAACATAAAGATATATGCCTGACTTTGGATATGGAAGTACTAGTAATCAAACTACTGCAAATAGTGGTGCTAGTGATACAGTAACAGATTTGGATACCGGCAAACATGATATTGCTGGTACAGGTGATGGCAATATTACAGACATTGATGATAATAATAACAATGGAGGTAATGGTACTGTAGATAATAATGGTGGTAATAAAGACGGTAATAAAGATACTGATTCTCAAGATGGAGATGTTGAACTTGTTGAAGGTTCAGTTATCGAAGTAGGAGATGATAGTTATACCGTTGATAAAGATGGTAACTTAGTTGATAAAGATGGTAATATCTTTAAAGAAGCTAAGGATGTACAGGAATTTATTAAAGGTTTTGATGTCGATAATAATGACAATACAGAACTGAGTATTAATACTATTAAAGAACATCTTGGTATAGATATTGTTGGAGAAGATGGTAATCCTATTGAATTTGATAATACTCCAGAAGGTGTTGCTGCTTATATTGATTCGGTTATAGAACAAAGAGAAGATGAGCTTGCAGAAGCTGGTGTAAACAGACTTATTGAAACTTATCCTATTATACAAGATGTCCTTAACTATTATGTTGCTAATGGTAATTCTCTTGAAGGATTTGGAGAAGTAAAAGATAGAAGTAATATAACTATTGATGAAAAGAATATAGCACAACAAGAAGCTATTATTCGTGAAAGTTTTAGAGAGTTTGATAGACGTGGTAATGTAGATGAATATATTCAATATCTTAAAGATAAAGGAATTTTGTTCGCTACTGCACAAGAAGAACTACAAGGTTTAATAGACGCAGATAATGCTTATAAAGAACAAATAGCACAAGAAGCTAGACAAGCTGCTATTCAACGAGAACAAGAAGAAACTGCTTATTGGACAGGAGTTCAAGAAACAATTAAAAGTCGTAAGATTGCTGGTTATGAGATTCCGGAAACTATTATTATTAATAAAGATGGAAAGAAAATAGCTGCTACTCCTAATGACTTCTTTAATTACGTTTATCAAGTAGATGAAAATGGCAATAGTCGTTATAATAATGATTTAGCTGCTATGACTCCCGAACAAAGACGAGACGATTCACTACTTCGTGCATATCTTCGATTCACAGGTGGTAGTTATGCTGACTTAGTTAATTTAGCAATTAAAGACCAAGAAGTTAAAAAGCTTCGACTTATAGCTAAAGATAATAGCAAACGTACAGCTCGCATAGTACCGCCAACCTCTAGTAAGTCAAAGGGAGGTAATACAGACTTTGGCTATTAATCAATAACTAAATTTTGTTGCGTGTATGTATAAAATGCGTGTTATTAGTACTGGAAATTATGATGATAGAGGTTATTCTAATGAAGAATCTATCGCTAATTTACAGTTGACGAAACCTGTTGAAATTAACAGTTTTCTTACATATAATTATGGAATGGATGATGACCGTTTTCCATTGACTTTTATGACAGAAGGTCAAGGTTCTCTTGGTGTCAAAGATATTGATACTATTCAGTGGACTTGGAAGACAATGGGACGTATGAAGTTTACAGACTTTGTAACATACTTTAATACTGCGGTTACTAAGCCGGGACTTGGTGGAACTGAATTTGAAGTTCATTTCTCTACTCATTGGTTTATTGAACAACATGGTTTGATTGCCCCCGATGGTAAGACTTCTGTTCGTATTCAGAAAGACTTAGGAGAATCAGCTTATGGATATGGTTATATTCTGAAACTTGATGGAGTTAATCCTGATGCTTTTGTTGACCTTGAACTGTTGGGTAAAGGTAAGTATTGGTCAATGACTCGTCCTACAGTTTCTGAATCATATTCTAAGGGTAACCGTTCTAATACTATGGGACCTGGTAAGATGACAAGTCAACTTGAAATTTATCGTCATAGTAAAGAAATAGCTGGTAACTTAGCTAACGTTATTACTGAATATGAGTTTGAAGGTGCAGATGGCGGTAAGAGTCGTTTGTGGATTAATGAAGAGATGCGCCAATTCAATATCCACATGAGAGTTATGGGAGAAGAAGCTCTTTGGATTTCTCAATATAACCGTATGCCGGATGGAACTATTACTCTTAAAGACCGTGATAATGGTAAACCTATTCCTCATACAGCTGGTATGTTGGAAATCTGTCGTGAATCTAACTACGATACTTATGGCGAATATTTGACGCTGAATAAGCTCAAAAGAACTATAGGAGATGTATTGAATCGTGATACAGATACAGGTAGTATGAATATCGTTCTTATGGGTGGTAAAGGATTCCTTGAAGATTTCGATGAAGCTATGAAACTTGATGCGAAAGAAAATGGATTCTTGACACCGCTTGGAGAAAAAGAAATTCAAGGTAATGGAGATAATCTTGAATACGGTGCTTATTTCCGTAAATACAAGACTGTTGACGGTCATACAATCACCGCTAAACACTGTTCGTACTTTGACAAAGGCACAGTCGCAGAAGCCGCAAAACAGAACGGATATATTCATCCTAGAACGGGTTATCCTATGCCTTCTCATCAAGCTTGCTTTATCGACTTCTCATCCTACAAGGGACGCCCGAACGTTCGACAAGTGCGCCAAAAAGGGCAAATCTACAAGGCTAAAGTACTTAAGGGTATGACTGATGTTCCGGCATCATGGGGAGTAGCTGATAGCAACTTTATTTCTACGGAAATTGATATGAGCCGTTTTGAAGTAAAAGGAACACGTGGTTTGCAAGTTGATAACTCCACGAAGATGTTCATGTTAGAGTGTGTATTGTAATTAATCATTAAAAAGAAATTAATATGGATTTTGGTACAACTGGAGGTAGTAAAGTAGAAGTAGCTGCAAATGCTGCAAATACTGCCGGAGTAACGGGAAGTTCCCCCGTAGGGAATGATGAGAATAGCCAAGCACCTAAAGCTGATAAAGTTCTTACTAGTAAAGAACAAAAGCAAGAAGAATTAGATAAACCGTTTACATATAAAAGAAGTATTACTGTATCTTTGATACAGAATTATTCTTTATATCGTAAAGCAAACGATAAAGTCCTTCCAAAGAAAAGAGATTATATCGGTAGTTCTATTCGTAGTTCACAAGTTCTTGCTTCTAATCGTGCTGAGGTTGAAGCTTACTTTCCACAATTGCTTGGTATATCTGTTAACAATGAGAATTTTGTTACTCGTCTTAAACAGTATTTAAATAACATACAAGTTCCTGTTAATGAACTTGGAGTTACTTTTGATTGTTCTTTCAGATTTAATCATAAACGTGATTACTTTGCATTTAAGGCTCGTGAAGAAGAAATTGAGATGGCTTATAAGAAAGCTAATAAACAGTCTACTAAAGACCTTAGAGCTGCTCTTGCTATTAAGATTAATGACTTGAATAATCTTGAGTCTGAACAATATGCTGTTGGTAGTCCCGTTAATATTATTGATTATATTCTTTATCGTCATTGTCTTTTATATAGAGATATTGCAAAAGATACTGCGCTTATTAATTGTGACCCGTTTGTAAGATTCTATCTGAAAGATGACGCTAAAGATAAAGAACGTCAACAGAAACTTCGTCAAGAGATTAACAATGCTAAACGTAACTATATCGAAGTTATCGGAGATGATGAGATGTTCGATGCAGTATATATTCAATATTGTGTTGTAGCCGGATTGCCTATTGTTAATTCACTTCTTTCAGAAAAAATGGATAAAGAAAGTCAATTAGATAAATTTAGTACTAGTGAACCTGTTAAATTTAACAGTATTGTTAAAGACAAAGACCTTAGAATTAAATCTCTTATTGAACTCCTTATTGCTCGTGGTGAATTTGTACGTTCTCAATTCAATCAGAACATTACTACACAAGATGGAGAATTTATTGGGGCTAATATGAAAGAAGCTATTGCTTGGGCTAAGAATCCCGAAAACGAAAATGTATTGGCTGCGTTTAAGAATAAACTAAAGTATATCTAACATGACAATAGAGGAGATGCACATAACGTTCAGAGAACTTGGACAGCAAATGGGTGTTCAACAGACCCGTGCTATCTTCTCTGAAAATATAGATATTTGCATTAACTTTGCCATTGATGCGAAAGCTCGTTCCATACTTCGTCAGAATGTTGGAATGAGCTTTTCCGATAAGGTAGCTAGAGATAATGCTAAAGTAAGTCCGATTAACGGTCTATATACTCTTTATACACAAGGTGTTGTTGAAGAAACTAATATAGTTGGAAATGGTACTAGATTTAAACCTTATACTACTATTATAGATAGTAATAATGTTTATCTTTATACTGGATTCGATTGTGTATATTCTGATACCGATGTTGTACATTGTAGACTTGTAGAACGTGAATCTCTTTTTGATACGCTTGACGATATTTGTAATAGACCATCTAAACGGTATCCTGTTGTAACGGTTAATGGTAATAAAGCAAATCTTGTTGTTGATATTTACACAGGAACAAGTGATTCTCCGACTAAACCGAGAAACATTATTTATACTTATATTAAGAAACCTAATATAGTTTTTCTTGATGAAGATAATCCAGATAACAGTGTAAATTGTGACTTGCCTGAATATTTACATAAAGATATAGTTACAGATGCGGTTAATTATTATCTTCAAAGTATAGGCGCTAAACAAGGTTCTGACGGAGGTCAATAACCAAATCATTAATTAAAAATTTATAGGCTTTATGAGAAACTTTATTCTAGCCGCTAACGCTGCCTATCCTGCCACAGTTCCTTTGACTGCTGCTGGGCAAGTTAGTATTTCGTATTTAAACAATGGTGCTGAAACTCTTGTAAAAGATGCTGCTACTGCTGCTGGTCTTAAAAACAGAGGAATGATTACTTGGAAGAATCCTAATTCGGAACTTGGACAGATTGTCTTCCCGTTTTACAAGAAGGATTTGAGTTATAGTGTAAGTGCATATAGCGCTACAAGTACATTCTCGGCTAACTTTACTATTGCTTCTGTAGAAGCTAGTTCAGATTATACAGTAATTATTGTAAAGAACGGTGTTAAGTTCAATGAACGTAATAAATGGACTTCTACAATTCATGCTGGTAAGAATGATACAGCAAAGAGTATAGCTGACAAGATTGCCGCTCATATTAATGCAAATACTGTTGGTAGTGGAGTTAGTGCCGTATCTGATAATACAATTAAAGGTAGGATTACAATTACAGCTAAGAAAGCTGGACAACCTTATACGATTGTTCTTGCTGACGAACTTCAAGGTCTTGCTGTAGCAACTACCGCTACCGGATTTCCTGCAATTAATGATGCTGCTGCTATTAAAGAAATGGCTAACAAAGCTGCTGCTGATGCAGGATTTGAATATACTTATGATGAATTTGCTGGACTTTATCCAGCTTATCCATTGGATCCTTTGGCACAACCTAACAATGCTGATAAAGGATTTACAGTATATACTATTCGTTTTGCTGAACCGAGAAATATGAAGACTCGTGATGAAGTTGTTCATCAGATTATTCAAATTGCTTATCCTACTGGTTCAGCAGCAATTGCTACACTTAAAACAATCCTTGATGCTTTAGTGTAAGCACTATTAAATATTTAAGTAAATAAATTTAAGGTTGTTATTAGTATTATGTTATGTAATATTGATAGCAACCTTTTATTGTTTCTATCTATGAATGATTTAATAGAGATTGCTCTAAATCAAGGTATCAGTTCTCTGATAACTGTTGCAGTATTTATACTAGTATATAAATATATAGATAATGCTAAGAAATCTACTACTGAGAAGTTTATAGAAAAAACTGCTTCTAATCTTGAACATATAACATCTAGTATAAATAGGACTGTTACTTTTATTGATAATATAACTTCTAAGATAATTCAAAAAGATAAAGAGAAATGTAGAATAGCAATAGAACTTTCATTTACTTCTCTTAATAAAGCTCTTTATGATTATGCTAAAGAAACTATTATTAATAATAATATTGATATTAAAGCTGATATTATAAAATCTAATATATCACATCTTATTAATAACGAATATTATAAAGTATATAGCACTTTAGCGTTATATCAAGTTAATGATGAACGTCCATCTACTGCTATGAAAGAAGAATGGAAACAAGAACTTATAGAAGACATAGAATCTATTATATTTAATGATGGTCTTAATACATTAGATAAGATTAATACTATGGATATTAAACTTTCTATAAGGATTGAAGATTATTCTACTTACGTCTATAATAAATGTTTTAATAAATGATATGAATAGACGAAACGATATAACAATGAAAAGACTTCAACGAGATAGTCTTATTGAAAACAAATTGCTGCTAGTATTAATAAAGTTAAACTTAATGATAATGGATTTGTAACTCCGGAATATAAAGATGTTATTAGCGCTATGACTATGTATCTATTTAATTGTTATGATAAAATAGAAATATATAATGATAAACAAATAGCTAATCTTGATGTTATTTATTATAATATTACTAACCTTCTTAATACATAATCATGGAAGAAGAACTTATACAGAATAAATCTAGGAATGGTCTTACTGACCAACCTAATAGTATTACACCAGTTTATGTTGAAGCTGCTGAAAATGTAGAAGTAGACGTAGACTGGTTTTATTGTTTAATACCTGCACAATATGCTTATGTATATCATAAACTACTTTTAGCTATGGCTGATTTAGGAATTGATATGCTACAAGATTGTAAGTCTAGTTGTATAGGATTAATATATAAAGGAAAAGAAAATAATGTTGCTGGATATTTTAAAACAAACCAAATTAAATGGTATAATGCTGATTTTACTCCTTATGATGATGAACTAGATAAAGATGTTACTTTTGTCCCTAAATCAAATAGTACTAATTTTAGTTTTAATTTTAAAGTAGAAGAAGACGATAGTGTTTTAGGTCAATTAACATATAGTAGTAATATTGGAGTAGTTGTATGTCCTTATTTTATTGTAAACGATTATAATAGAGAAGGTACAGGAAGTTTTAGTGTTAATTTAAAAGTAATTGCTGACGGAAATACTATTTATTCTTATACTATAAAAGGAACAGAATTTAAACCAGTTTAAAATACAATAGATATGGAACATAATCAAGTATATAGTGGTGGTACATTTGTTACCAACTTTCAAGTTGCTCGTATGGGAACTATTCCATCAGGAAATTTTAATATAACTGTTAATGGTCAGAAACAACCGTTTCTTATCAAGAATATTACAGAAGATAATGTTGAAGTAGAAATAGTACCTGCTGGACAAGCAACGGCTATTACTACTATATTATATCCAGGATGGAATGTAGAGATAGTTAATCAAGTAAATAACGCACATGCTGATACATTACAATATGGGTTCTAAAAGTGCAATAGGAATAGGAAATGGTATTTGTTTTAAACAAGTACGAGATAAAGATGGAGGGCCTTATATAGACCCTCTTGTTCGTGATAGTATAGTCGGACTTTGGAAGTTTGACCAAAATACAAATGAAAGCCCTACCCGTAATATCATTAAGAATACAATTAAGGATAAGGGTGGTGATTTGGAGTTATTGAACTTTGGGTATAAGTTGAATAGTGGGTATAATGGGTATGTTACTGATTTTACTGAATGGCGTGGGATTTATAGTGATAAAACTCAAACTAAAGTTACAGTTAATAAAGATATTTCTTTTCCTATTTATGTCCTTTCTTTTGAAAATGCTACTAGTGCACCAACTTTTAGAATAAAAGTATCAGGACTTCCTGAAGGACAAACCTTATATTATAGATATCTTAATGAAGAAGGTGTAGTAGAATCAAGATTTAATATGCATTCTGATGGAATTTACACATTACCCGCTACTGCTGTATCAGATACACCAATTATGGTTGCGGTGTTTGCTACTGCACGATATCATATTAATATAAAAGGTCTTACCATAGAACAACTCCCCCTATACAAAGGTGCATTAGTAACTGACGGTAAAAATGATATGATAGTAAGTCAGAAGACCGTACAGGAGATGGGTATTACTGATAAGATTACTGTTGTTTCTATGATTCATCAGATAGGTATACGTAGTGAATATAATAGAGCGTTTAATAATTATATACGTAACCAAAATGTAGGATTTATTAGAAACAATATTGCTGGAGTAGGCATTGGTAAAACAGGTATATATGGATATACTTGGGATAATTCTACAAAATCTGTTATAAATAATATTCTTGGAGATAAGAATGATTATAGTATTGAAGTTGGTAATAGCGTTAGTATAGAAGGGAAATTTACTGTAGAAGGATACATTAAAGACGATTCACAAGACGAAATTAGTGGAGTAGCCGTTTATTGGACTTTCATAGCCAACAAAGTCCTAACTACTGATGAGATAAACCAAATCATTAGATATTATAAACTAGATAAGTATGTAACTCCACAAGTTGTCTATGATGTAAAAAGACAAGGATTAACGAATGGTACTCCGGATTCTGATTGGTATCTGAAAGACTTTAGTGGAAATGGTAACGATATGACACTGTATAACTTTGCTAAGAAGTTAGATAGTGGAATTGGTAAATATAAAGTAGATTTTAATACTTGGATACCTCAATCTTACGTTGCTGATTCTACATATACTTCTAATAAGCTTCATGTTACTAATATAAAAGGCGATGACGCTATTTTATATACTAAGAAAGGAGTGAATGCTATGAAAGTAAAAATTACTGGGATTCAATCATTTAATTTAGTATATAGATATATTGCCGAAAATGATGTTTGGGAAGCACTTGAAGTTGATAGAGATGGAATTTATGAATTACCTGCGAGTACTACAACCACAAAAACCTATTATACAGGATTCACTGTTCCATATTATACCGGTTATTGTGATATAACTATTGAACAAATCTCTGATTACGAAGGAGCATTGGTATCTGATGGTATTGATGATTACGGAAATGTTGAGAATCTTCCAATTTTAAAAGATTATACAGTTGCTATCGAAAGACAGTGGATTACTTCCCCTGTGGATAAAAATCAATGTTTGGCATTCAAAGGTCATACAAATGACTGGGGTGCTTTTGCTTGTGAGTTTAGTAATGCTGGACAACTTAGAAGCTATACGTTTAGTCCTACTTATAACATTCTGCAAAGCTATAATGAAAAAAGTTTAGTATATCAATCTAAACATTCATATAGCGGTACTCCTATTGATGCGAACGAAACAATAGATGGGTCTACCCTACGGTTGTGCCTTCCCAGAGATGGTTTTCCTTTCTATGCCAACGTTGCTATTAAAAGGTTCTTGCTTTTCCCTTACACCCTTTCCGAGTTCCTGCTAGAGCGTCAATTAAAGAGGTATAGGTTAAGTACGCTGTATCCGGATATGGTGGAGTTTAGACCTATTATTAATAATAATAATCAATATAAAAGAATAGACTTTTATACACAAAGCTGGGATAAAAAAATATGTCCCGGAGACTATGTACCTATTAATTCTATACTTAGAGCTAATATTTATCTTAATAATGAATTAAGTGAACTACAAAGTTTTAGAATAAATGGCGTTAATGTTACTTTTGTAAAAAGTTCTGTTGATAAAACAGCTTATAATATAGGAAATATTCCTATTACCGAATCCCCTCAAGAGATAGACATAACCATTGACGAGTACATAAGGTTTGAAGACATTATACAGCCGTATCCTGCAATAGTTAATCTAAGTCAGGATGGTAAGAGTATTACTTGGGGAGATAAGTTGAAAGTAGGCAGTGATATAGTCTTTGTAGGAAGTGCCAACCTTTTACCGGAGCTATATACTGTATCCGATACACGGTATAATGGTGTAACGCTTTACCCAAACACTATCATAAAGGTAGAGAAGTCTATGGTGTTTGATAATGCACGTACCTACCTAAAAGCCAATGAGCCGAGCTGTATCCTGTCGCCTAATAGGTTGAGGATTCCAAACAGTTCTTATAAGATTCTAAGATACATTCCGGACTTGACAGGTAAAGGTAATCATGGGAGAATCAACAACTCCGCTTATGCAGAAATGAGTGGAGCTAATAGATATGTATATAATTGGAATACTTGGAGGATTTCAAAGAGTGGGATTACTAGTACTATTACAGATAGTAGTCTTCATATAACTAGTTTAAAAGGACAGTACAATCCAAATCAAGTATTATTTGAACCTAATGCTACTGCCAATACAGGTGATAAATCTAACTTTAAAGTTAATATCACAGGTCTTACATCTGATATGAAATGTACTTTTAATAATGCCGGGTCTATTATAAAAGAATTGGTCAATGGAGTTAATGAAATATCTGTCGATTTAGTAGCTGGATGGTATGGATTTATGATAACTTCATTAGACGGTTCTGTAATTGGAGATTGTGATATTACTATCCAACAAATAGGACAATACGAAGGCTCATTCTGTCTTGATGGTGTAGATGACTTTGTTACTATTCCTACTTTGGCTCATGGTGCTAAGCAGGTATTGATGAAGGTGAATTTACAAAGTTATGATAGATACTTGTATGACCAAAGAAATAATGGGAGTCAATACTTAGCTATTGTTTCAACAGGTAAGACAATAGCTTATGAATACTCAAATAAAGGTGGTAAAACTTATATTGATGGTATACTTAATGAACACATTATTGATAAAGATTTACTGAATATAACTCATAATATAACTGCAGCTAATGCTAATATAGAAGTTCAATATGCTCCTAATATTGGCACTTCATTTGCTAGAGATAATTTTGCTCAAATGGCTCTCTTCGATTTTATGCTATTCCCAGAAATAAGCTCCGAAGAAGAAATTCAAGAGCTTAATGACATTGTAGGAATTGAAGGTGGTTATGTAGAAAGTCCGGATTATTATTGGGATGCTTATGGTAAGAAGAATACTGATACAGATAGGTATCGTATTGCTGACCAAGTAAGTAAAAAGGCGGCTAATGCACTAGAGGTTAAGAATGTTGGTTATAATAGTAAGAGTGGATATACAGATGATAACGGCTTACTATTAGATGGAGTAGATGACCGTGCTGTTAATACTATTATTCCTGCTGTGACTGATTTTACAGTTATTGCTAAGAGAAAATTTCCTGAAAGCACATTAGTTAATAATCAAACTTTCCTAGTAAAAGGTAATCCAATAAATGAAAACGATAATGTAAACGCTCTTGTAATGGAATGCTATCGGAGTGATAATTATGTTATTTCATTCCAACATCAGAATGTTATTCCATTAGAAGAATCTAAAATTAGTTGGGCTACTCCTACTAGTTATAATGGAAATGTCATAACCAAAGGTTCTGGAGTTGATAGCGCAGGATTAGCAATTGGAAGACTTAGAGACTTGTATAGAACAGTCGTATTCTATAAGCTCATGTTCTACACCAAGACCATAGACCAACTATCTATTAATATGCTAAAGAACCTGTTTGAAAGAGACGAATTAATTGATATAACTAACCCAATATTTAAGAAAAAAGAATTATGATTGATTATGTAGAAATTACAGTAGCAAAGCTAGAGACTGCTTTGCCTGAACGAATTGAAGAATTGCATTTAGCTCCGCGTAGAAGTCCGAAAGGTGGTAAAGTACTTATGAAGTTGGATAACTATAAGGCGCTGTTTAAGGAAGAAGTTGAGGAACAACTTGCTAGTATTCCTATGACTCTTGATGAAACAGGAGAACCTATAGAAGCTCCTGAATATGTTTGTCCGTTTCCTGTTTATAGTGGTAAGGAACTTGAAGACTTACTTCAAAATGATAATTGGAAACAAGAAGATGATACACTTTAATGATTAGATTTTGCTACAAGTGCCATATGTTAAATATTCTAAATCACTAGAAAATGAACTACTTAGATGTTATAATTGATAAGATAATTAATAACTTTGATTTCGCTTATATGTTTATAATCAATGTACTAACATATATAATAATAAAGATTATAGATTATATTAATGGCGACGCTAAAGTCCCTACTTGGACTAAACGTTCAATACTACTTATATCTATTATAATAATTACTATTATATATGTTATATTAGATTATGATAATAAAATTACATTACTTAATTCTGCTATTCTTGCTCCTGTATTTTGGAGTTGGATAATGAAACCAATCTTTATAAAGTTAGGTATTGGATATAAACAGATAGACGATTATATGAATTAACAAATTAAACTACAAAAGTTATGGCTAAAGGTAGACCAACTAAAGGAATCGGTACAGCTGGACCTAAAAGACCAGTTAAGAAATAAGATGAAGAAACTATTCGTTTTATCCGTTAAATACATACCCACTATACAATTAGTAGATTACTAAGAGGATTACTTGAAGAAGCTATTAAGAATATAGATGCAGGTAATAATAATCATACCGAAGAGGAACTTAATGCTATTATAGATGACCTTACTAAACTTAATAGAGGTATTAAAAGAATAAGTAAAACTTATGCTTGTGAGAAGATACTACATTGTAGTCCTAGTACTTTTGATACTTATGTTAAACTAGGTATAATACCTCCTGGTCATAAAGAAGTAGGATTCAAAGAACTTAGTTGGAGTCCTAAAGATTTTGATGAAGCTACCATGAATAAGGTACGGAAATATAGCAGAAAAGGCTTATGATGTACTGATTGGTATTGAGTATTTAAGATAACTAATTGAATAAGGCATACTTGCAGTTAATTCTGTAAGTGTGCCTTTTCTTTTTGTTCGTTTCTGACCTTTGCGTCGTAGTCGATTACAAGTAACAGATTTATTAACAATTTTAAAACTAGAAGATTATGAGATTCGTAGAAGAAACGGATGGAAAAAGCTTTGTTCAAGTCAATGACGGAACTAAGAAAGAGGAGAAAGAATATGCTTCTAAGGGAGTTGCTGGCACAGCTTTGGGGCTTGGTATTGCTGGTACTGCTTTATGGTTGCTTAATGGCGGGCTTAATAATTGCGGCTTGTTTGGTCGGAATTGTGGAGGAGCTACTGCTGCTGAAGTAGCTATTAGTTCAAATGAACAATATCTTGAACGTAAAGAATGTGAAGATATGGTTGCGTTGACTAATGCTATGTGGCAGCACGTATATAATGAACAAGGACAACGTTTCAAGGTTATGGAAGTTATAATCCTTACAATGGTTTCCTAATCTGACAGAAGAACAATTAGATGAAAAGATAATTCATTCTGCGATTAACTTCTGGTTTGAAGATGAAGATGCTGGTAGTGGCAAAGTATGGAATTATTTCAAGGACATTTGATAAAGGTTTTCATACAAAAGGAGAAGCGGTAGCTCGTTGTGATAACGAACTACCGCTTCCTTCATTTTAATCAATTATAAATTTTCGTGAAAGTGTTGGAGATAATAATTAAAAAGGTATATTTGTCGATATAGATATTAATACTAAAGTTATTACTGGTTATGGCATCAATTAATCAATTGATTTCTGAAATTGCTCATGCAGTTGGGCAACCTAACAATATTCCATTAAGACGGAATATTAAACATGCTATTATCCATACTCGTAATGAACTTATTAGACACGGTTATGAAAATAATCATTATGTTGATAAGGGATTACAACAGCGAGTTAAGATAAGTCTTATTGATGTTCCTGATGGAGATTTTCATAATAGTGTTGAATATAATATTCGTCCTATTAAACGAAGTAAACAGAAACTTCCTCGTCCTGTTAGACTTACTAATAATCTACCATTTCAAAGTATCCGTACTGCTGGCTATGATAATATAGAAATTCCTTTTGCTAAAGAAGCTAGTGCTAGATTTTATACTCATTTAGTTGGCATGTGCAATCTTCCTTGCTATGATTATATAAATGAATATCTATATTTCTTTACTAAAGAAAATGCTTGCGAATGGTTTAAAACTATTAATGCTATTGTGGTAGAATCTGTATTTGAATTACCTCATATTATAGAAATAGAAACTAATGAGAGTAAAGTAGATAATTCAGAACGTACTGTTGATAATGAAGATGATTTTGATGATAATGAATTTCTTCTTCCTGAAGATATGATAGGTTCTATAAAAGATATTATCTTTAAACGTAATCTTCTTCAAGTTCCTAGAGAGACTAATGAAGTTCCTACTGATAATTTATTAAATCGTTAATAACTTATGGTTCCAGATATAAACATCCGTCACTATTATGAAAAGTATATAGAAGATGCTAATAGTGATATAGAAAGATTTAAAGAAAATCATAATGTAGCTGTTAAAATGAGAGATTCATTAAAACAGTATTTGCTTTCTAACATAACTTATATTGCTAATTCTTTAGGAATTAAACTTATAGAATATGGACAAGAATGGATAGATGGTATATATAGTCCTAAAAGACTTCTTATAAATAAAGTTTATGATAAACTAGAAGAATATAAAGCTGGCGAAGAACGTATAATGCTTATGCAAATAGTAAAGTATTGTAATGTGCTTAGAAAGATTAATGCTCTTAATACTTATATTAGACTTGCTAAAAAACGTTCAGAACTTACATTCAAACAATATAGAGATTATATTGCTAAATTCTATCAATATGGAGTTCATAAATGTTGTTTAGAAGGTTATGCTTATGGTTATGGTTATGGTCTAGGAGACTTAATGATAAATCGTTGGACTCATAATCCAAAGGATAATAAACGTAAACGAATAGACCATAGAAAAACAGCTCTTGCTAAAGAAAAACTTATTGCTGAAGGTAAAAAACCTTATAATAAAGAAGAAGCTGAAATATATAAATTTCGTGGACTTAAATATGATGGAGTTCCATATGTTGTTTATCAAGAAGATACTAGTTTTTATAGTATAGATATTGTTAATAATCGATATGTGGCACATCAGAATATTGATTTTGAACATACTGAATATTATAGCAGAGAACTTAGAGGTAAGAGCCATGAAGAAAATGCTGCTGAATTAAAAGATAAAAAAGAAGTATATAGTATCAAAGCAGACCTTAGAACAAAACTTAAATTATATACTTTAGTAGATAAAGGTGCTTATTTAAATTATATTAGAAATGTTGATCAAAAGAAATATCAGCGTGGAGCGCATAATAGCAAAAATAGACAACGATTTTAATCCTGATGGTAGTGATTGGATACCTAGAGTTATATCGTGGACTATAGATGCTATGGGACAATTAGATGTTCTTAGAATAGTTCCTAAGAAACGTCGATTAGAAGTTATTAATAATATTGCTAGAACTGCTTGTCCTTTTAGTACAAAAGGACTTAAAGTATATGATGATAATGGATGTGAAGTTAGTGTTATATCGGCTCGATGTGGTAGTTGTTCTTCTCCTTCTCCTACGGGGGAACAGCCCGACAAGTCATTAGAATTGTCGAATACTATGTCAATAGTTGATACTGAATATAATGGTAAAGAAACTTATGGAAGTTTAGCTATACATAATAATACTCCTGATGTTACAAAACAAGCAACTGTTGTTGAGGAGCTTTATTCCGCCCCCCGTAGAGGATATGAAGATAGAGGTTATGTCCTTATTGATGACCATACAATAGAGATTAACTTTGATGCTAAATATATAGATATTATATCCAATGAAATTGAAACTGAATATAGTGAATATTATAAATGTGATATTCCTGTTATTCCTAACAATTATATATTAATTGAAGCTATTGGATATTACTGTATGTATAAGATGTTATGTCGTGGTATGAAACATCCTGTGTTTAATCTTGGAGCTAGTCAATATGGAACTAATCCTTATTATCAATGGGAACAATTAAAGAATAAAGCTAAAGCTGGAGTTATTATTGATTGGCAAGCTGAATCAGGGGATAAAGATGGTGATGCTTGGCGTAGTTATTTCTATAATTATACTTTTCCGAAATAAATGAGAAGTTGTTATGGAAGATATAATAGATATTGTTACAGTTAATGGTATTTATGGCTTATCTGTGAGAATGAGTTCGAGTAGTCGAAATGATGAAAATGAGGCTCGTAGATATGGTTTTCCTGACCTCTGCGTAGAGATAATTTTCACATCATACAATTAATCAGATTAAGTCGAGATAATCGCCTGTGAGGGCTTAAAATAAGTCAATCGTTATGGAGATAAACAAAAAACTTAATATAGATACTGATATAGAATTTTTAGATACTGGTGATATAGCTCACGCTAGTAATATAGTAGCCAACAATACTAACGATGGAGTATTGAACGAAAATTCTATTGAAAAGTATTTTATACTAGATAATCCTAATGAAAAAGTTGTAGGATATATAGCTTGTTCTGATGAATTTATAATATTTACTAGTTTTAATAGAATTTTTAGATGTAAAGAAAGTTCTAAAGAAAATATAGAAGTTAATACTAATTGGAAATGGGAAGGTGGTAATGTTATAGGAGCATATACTTATAATATAAATAAAGAACTTATTATTAGTATTACAGAATTAAACTCTGACCATGATGTTCCTTTGAAGATTATAAATCTTAGTAAGCCTGAATATGTAATGGGTGAGTCAGATAATAAATATACTCTTAATCCGGAAATTCCTCAATTTAATCTTATAAATCATAGTACTGTTAATGGAGCTAATATGTATAGAGGAGTATATAATTTCTTCATAAGATTTAAAAAAGGAGAACAGTATACTGCTTGGTATAAAATTGGTTATCCTATTATATTATTTGATGATTCTTATAATATTACAGTAGAAAGATATGTTTATAATGTAAATGATGGAAATGGGTTAGGATTTAGTCCTCGTAATTATACTATTACAGATAATGTTAATAATGATGTTGAAAAAATAAGTAAGAATATTATATTAGGTATTGATATAAATGATAAAACATTATCTTATACTCATTATCAAATAGGATATATAGTTAATACTACTTCTAGTGAAATAAAAATATTTAATACTAACGATTATGATATAAAAAATAAAAGAGTTACTATAAGTAATGCTGATATTAGTGGAGATTTTACATTAGATGATTTGACTAGTACATTTTTTAATGTTTATAATGTAAAAACTTTATGTAACTATAATAATAGATTATATATTGCTAACTATAAAGAAGAAAATCCAAATACTATTGTAAGTAAAATAGATATTAGTGATATAATAGTAAGAGCAGTTCCTTTAAAGAACGAACCGTCTCCTTTATTAGTAAGAAACAATATAAACATAAGAAGTAGTATAGCTAGTACTTATGCTCCTGTAGGAGATAGTCAATTAGTAACAGAAGTTTTATTTGGTTCTAAATATGTAATTAAATTAAAAGCTAAGATATATTTAGCTAATGGACGTTATAAAGAAGTTACTAAATGGTTTTATAGTGACGATACCGTATCCACAGGAAATCTTGGTAAAGGACATTTAGTGTTCGATATTAATATAATATTTAATTCTATTTTATATGATATTGATGAAGAAGTAAAAGGAATACCTTATGTGACTGAAGAATACAAGGATGCTTATTATCTTATTGTACAAAATAGCGATAATGGTATAATATCTAAATTTTCGTATAGTCATGGAAGTTTAGGAAAAGATAATTTTAAACTTGCCGGAAAAGTATATACTTCAAACGATTTTATTATAGAAGAACTTTATAAAGTTGAACCAGGAGACAATGCAGTATCTCAATCATGGTTTTGTGAACCTAATATTAAATTTACTGAAGCTAATAAATATCCAGATATAGCTAAAAATTTACGTATATATCTTACTACGGAATTTAATAGTATATATGGAGGTGCTATTAAAACAGTATATAATGGAATATTTAGATTAGTTGAATCTAGTAGTTCAGGTTCTGTAAATGGATATAGACTTGATTATGGTTATATATCAAAATCTTATTTGTTCCTTTATTATACTAATTTCTTTATAGATAAATATTTAGAAGCTAAATATCCTGGTTCTACTAGAAAATATAAATACCAATATACACTTAAAGATGGAGCTGCTGAACCAACTAATAAAAACGCTATATATTTAGATTCTTATTCTAATGCCGCAGCTTTAAGGTCTACTGTAAGAGTTATGTATAATTGTAGTTTAAAACGTTTACAACTTTGTGCTACAGCTGTTAATCAACAAAGTTATAGTCAAGGCACAGAATATGCTTATATAGACGACGAAATAACTATTATACCAACTAGTGGAAAACAATTTACTTTTAATGTTGGCGAACTTATTAGTATACTTCCAGTTACTATACCTAATTATAATAAAACAGTAGAAGATCTTGATAAGAGTTTTGGAACTAGTTATGAATGGAAGGAAGATAGAGAACCGAATGAAAATGATTTTGACCCTAATCTCTCTTATAATCTATCTATTTACCATCATGGTTCTTCTGATAAATTCAGCATTATTGATGTAAAACCTAGAGTAGTAGGTTTTAGAAATAGAGTAACTGAAGGCAATGTTATAAAAGTAGATAAGGATTTTGCTATAATGATTCCTTTTAAGGATTGGTTTAATAATACTTATGATGGAAAAACAGATGATGGTTCTACTTATAAAATTACTGTAGGAAGTTGGTCTGGCCAAGTTTTTGATACAGGACAAATAGGACAATTATATATAAGTTTTGTAAAAGACAAAACAATAAGAATTGATAATACTGATAATTATGCTGCTTATTTATTAAAAGTTATAGATGCAGATAATTTAATGGATGTAAAAATATTATTGCCTTATGTCAATGAAAAATTTAATATTAGAGTAAATGCTAAGGATACTACACAACCTTCGACAGATGTCGAATATCCTGTTTATAACGCTCCTATAAATGAAGTAAGTGATAGTAGTGGTGGAGGTGAAGAATTAAATTTCTATGGGATTACTAAGCAGGCTATTAATAATGCTGTTTATAACCTATTTATACATTATGTTTATCCTAATGGTTCTTATACAGACGGTATTCGTATATCCAATAATATGACATATAATAAGACTATTAAATTAGGAACAGCTAATGATAATGGAACTACTATAGACCTTAATTATGAAGTTAATGAAGATACTAAAATTGCTGATGTAAAGAAAAGATATACAGAATTACTTACTAAATATACTACAATAAATACTACTGATGCTCATCCTGTAGTTAGAGTATTTGACGATGTAGCCGATGTTAGATTTTGTAATGTATTTCCCGAATATAACGATAATGGTATTGCTTTATACAAAAATACTAACGGAGATAAACTATTTAGAGGTAGCATTTTAGGCAATTATATTACTACGCAATATAATAAAGGATTTAAATTTGTGTTTGATAATATACCTATGTACGAAGAGTTTGTAGGTTATTTTATAAGTTATGAAAAATCAGAACCTATACTTACAGGCGAATGTATAGTAACTCCTTTAACAGGAGGACTTAATGCTAATGCTGGCGGTTATAAGCAGGATATTAGTGAAGTAAGACTTTATTATCCCGAATTTGACTTAGTAAAGAAAGTATCTGGCAATATATTGTTTATAGAAAAACAAGAAGACTTTAATACTAATTGGAACGATATATTTAATGATTCTTATTATAGTGTTGATACAGGAAATGGTCGTGCTATAGGAACTAATTATATATCTTCTATAAAATCTATAAATGTATATGCTCCTAATGATTTATCTAATAATAGAGGTAGACAAGGAATTTTAGCTGTAAATACTACTAACGCTATTAGGTTATATAGTACTATAAATCAATGGAAAAAACAATTAACTTTCGGATTATTACTTAATATAGTAGATAATATATACCTAAGAAAGAATAAAGAACTTATCAGTCTTGGATATATTAAATATGTAGATTATAAACCTAATAAAAAATATGAATATGGTTATGAAGGATATAATTATAACTATGATTATTATAAGGTAAGTAATCAAGTGTTTGATATGAACTATTGGGGAGTTAATTATGATGAAGTTCATCCTTCTGCTAAAACAAACGATGGAAGAGTATATACAGAAGATTTCCCTAAAGAGGATTATAGTACTTCTAAGTTTTTACATTGTCCTACTGTTGGAGTAAGAATGAATAGTTATTCTTTATATCCTACTTTTGCTAAGAATATTAAATCTAAACCTATATCTAAATATTATGGTTTTAAAGGTACTGATTCTGATACTGCTCATATATATACAGAATTAGTTACTCATGTATATTATACTATGCTTAATGATATATATGAACTTAAACCTAATTTTTATGATTATGCTGATAAACTTATTTCTAATTTTGATAAAGATTATTATGCTAATTTCATAGATTATTATGATAAAGTTATTCGTCGTAGTGATATTATAACTAATGAGTCCGTAGAAAATAAATGGAGAAAATTTAGACCGGAACAATATAAAATTATAACTGAAAATAAAGGAGCTATTATAAATATTATTGGAGTTGGCGGTTATCTTATTGCTCATTGCGAACATTCTATGTTTGTGTTCAATAGAGATTCAAGTATGAGAACAGAAGATAAAGATGTTCAATTAGTAATTCCTGATGCTTTTGATATAGATTATGTTGAAATGTTTACTAGTACTAGAGGATATGCTGGTATACAAAAAGTTAATCAATTTGTTTGTAGTAATTATGGTTATATTTTTTATGATAGCGATGCTCATAAACTTTATAGATTTGATGAAAATAATCTTGATGAAATTACTCCTGGATTTAAGAATTTATTTAAACATGATATTGTTGATATAAATTTTGCTATAGACGAACGTAATGAAAGAATGATATGTTTAGGTAAAGCTAAAATTGATAATGAAACTAAACATTTTGCTATAAGTTATAGTTTTAATGGTAAATATTGGTTAAGTACTCATAGTTATTGGTATGATGATTGCTTTAATACTAAGAATAATTCTTATTTTATTAATAATCAAATTATAGAATCTTCTATTGATAAATTTAATTTAGATAAATTTGGAGATTATACTAATATTATTGATGATAATACTAATATATTCAAAACAGAACTTACCATTGAAGGAAAACCTTGTTCTTTTGTTGATGTTGTATTTAACAATGATAATATAGATAAAGTACTTAATTATATATCATATTCTGTTAATAAAGCTACTGATGATAATTATAGCGGTCTTAGACTTCTTATTTATAGTAATTGTTGTTATACTGATTATATAGATATTAGTATTCCTAAGAAAACAATGAAAGATTATAAACATCCTTATTACAAATATGGAAGTTGGATATTTAATTGGTTTAGGAATAAAATTGCTAATATAGATACCAAAAATCCTATAATTAGAGGTAATGGTAAATTACATCCTGATACTAAATTTATAACTACTAAACGTCTTAATGACGCACTTGTAGTTGGTAAATATTTTGTTATAAGATTTATATTTTATAGTAATGATGAGAGAATAAGTGTAAATAATATAGAATGTCATTAGTGATGAAAAATAATAAATATAAACCTAGAAGAAAAGCTTTTATTGGCGCTATTATTGGAGCGACTACTAGTATAGCCGGAGGAATTATAGGAGCGCGTAAAAGAAAAAGAGCTGCTAGACGAGAAGCTGCTCGCCAAAAAGCAATTAAACGTAATGAAGAAACTTATAAAAGTATTGAAGCTCTTAATGCTGGACTTGAAGGTCAAGAAGAAATACAAGATAATTTTATGGAACAATATATGAGATATGGTGGTATCGCTAAAAATAAAAAATATAAGAATAGAAATAAAAAAGCTATTGGTGGAGTGGGAGAGATTATTGGCAGCGCTATTAGTGGAGCTGCTAATATAGTTAATGCTGTAACTGAAAGTCCGGAAATTACTCAAACTGGAAATGTAATAGGACAAACTGTAGGAAAAGGATTAGCAAAACATAATGCTAAACGTATTGCTGAACAACGTAAAGATAATCTTACTAAACCTATTCCTATTAATGGAATTAATGCTAATTCTGATTTAAATCTTCCTACAACTCTACAACCAATTAAACGTTATGGTGGTCGTAAGCCTGTATCGGTTATGGCTTGCGGTGGTAAGAAAAAGAGCTGAACACAGCCATAGAGCCACTTTTCAGCTTGCCTGTTGGACTTTAGTATGCGAAGTGATTAATAGTATTACTTTGGCAGAAAGTCTCACAGCGAGCCTTAAAACGGCTGAAATGCTATAATTATATAATAATATTATAAGATGACTAAAATTAAACCAAATGTTGTTAGAGGCGGTAAAGCAACTAACATTGGCGGTAATCTTTACTATATGAATGGTCGTAAACATTCTCAAGGTGGTATTGATATTGGCAAGAATCCTAAGACTGGTTTAGAAGTCGAAGATGGAGAGATTGTCGAAACACGACCGGATAGTCTAAGAGTATTTAGTGCTCAACCTATTATTAATGGTAATAGTCCTGCTAAACTTGTAATGGGTGGTGCTAATCCTGATAAAGTGTTTCAAGCACAAGAAACATTTAAAGAAGTAAATGGTATTAATGATGATGGTACTAAAAAGAAACGTATGGGAGGATTAAGTAGAAGTAAAGATTATGGTTCTAATAAGAAACCATATCCTAATGTTAATAAAAAAGATTTTGCTGGTGGTGGAAGAAGTTATCCAATACCTACTAGAGCAGACGCAGTAGATGCTTTGCGTCTTGCTGGACTTCATGGTCGTTCTGATGTTAAAGCTAAAGTTTATAAAAAATATCCAGATTTGAAAAAGAAACGTATGGGAGGCATAAGAGAAGATTATCCTACTCTTGCCGGAGATTATTATGGTAGACAAGAAGCTAAGACTATTAAAGCTCTTAGAAATGCAAGAACTAATCCTCAATATCAAGGACGTAATCTTAATCTACCTACATTATCAATGAATGATGCTTATGGTAATTTACCTGTTACTTCAAGTAATAGAACTGCTATTGAAAGAACTAATACTAAATATAATACTCCTGCTGTTAAACCTAAGACTAAAAGACAATCATTTAATAGTGCTTTTGCTGCTGCTAGAAAACAAGGTCTTAGTGAATTTACTTGGAATGGTAAACAATATGGAACTCAATTAGCTGGTTCTACAAAACCAAAATCTACTCAACAAACTACTGCCAAAAGTAGTATAACTTCTAATAATCTTCCAGAAGTTACAATTACTGCTCCTAAAGTTAATAGTAGATTAATTAATCGATTAGAAGCTAATAGATATGTTCCTTCTAAACCAAAACCTGTTCAAGAACATACAGTTAGAGTAGAAAGTAATACTGTAAGTCCTGTTAAACGTAGAAGTCCTATTAATGATAAACCAGGAAGAATTGGTTATATTGATAATAATGGAGACTTTATTTATGGTAAAAGTGGTAGTAATGAAGTTGGTGATATACTTTCTGCTGGATTTAATGATATGATTGAATATGGTAGAGGAATATTTAATCGTAAAAAAAAAGTAGGAGGTAGAGTTGTAACAGTTAATGGTAATGTCAAATCAGGTCTAGTTATCTCTCCATCCTCTACGGGGGAACGGGAAAAAGCCGCTGTTGGTAAAGACTATGACTTTAGAATCGATACTACTAAATATAAAATAGGAGATACTTTCGAATATAAAGGAAAACGATATAAAGTTACAGGACGTAATGCTGCTAAACCTATAGATAGTGGAACAGATAAAGATGTTGAAACTGCTGCTAGTAGAGACGCTAAAGGAGCAAGAACTGACTTTAGAGATATGCTAGAACGTCCACAATATACTCCTGATAAAATAGAAAGTAAACCTAAAGCTGTTACTACTAGAAGTACTAAAGTTGAACAACCAGTTCAGACAACTACGACGACTAAGCAGACCAAAGTAACAGCCCCCCGTAGGGGAAGTGGAAAGAGTAAATCTAAGCCTGCTGCTAAACCTGCTGAACCAACTAAACCTGCACCTAAATTTGCAGATTTAAATAGTATGATGCAAGGTATTAATACTAAAGGTGCTCAAACACCTACTAGAATAGAACCACGTACTGTTGAAGGAGCTAGTACTAATAAAGGAGTTCCTGATATAATTGAATCTCCTCGTAAAAGACTTGCTTTATTTGATAAATTAGATACTAATGATATTATAGGTCTTGCAGGTAATATAGGTGGTACAGTTGCTAGTGCTATAAATACTCGTAAAGCACTTAATAATATGGAAGCTCCCAGTGAACCTATGTATGAAATTCCTGCTGCTATGAAAACTCATTTTAATATAAGACCTCAAATAAGTGAAATTAATGAGAATACTCGTAGAAGTATGGATGATGTTACTGCTAATACATCTAGTAGTAGAGTAGCTCTTCAAAGAAAACAAAGATTGCGTAATACTGGACAATATGCTAAAAATAATCTTTATGGTCAAAAAGAAAATATAGAAACTCAACTTATTAATCAAGATAGATTAAATAGACAAAGAGTTGGAAGTAGAAATACTGCTGCTTATAATGATTGGAGAAATCGTACTACTCAATTTAGAAATGCTATTAGAGAGCAGAAAGCTAGTTCTCTTAATAATATGTTTAGTGGTATTAATGCTGGACTTCAAGATATGCTTAGTCGTATTGAAAATCGTAGAAATTATAATAATACTCTTGGTATTTATGATGCTACACATCCTAATACAGATAAAAGATTATTTAGAGATAAAGGTGTTACAATTTAATATTGATAAATATGCCTATACAAGAATTTAATCCTGTGTTTAGACCTGTTGTTAATCCAATTGATTTGGAGAAATTAGGACAGGCTTATGATACACTTGAACAAGGACATCTTAAAGCAATAGATACTGCCTCCGCTGTGGAGGCAGAACTTGCTAAGCTTGATTTAAATGAAGCAGAAGATGAATGGAGACAACAACAAGTGAATAAAATAAAGAGCGCAATTACTAATAATAGTACTTATGGAAATGCTTATGGAGCTTTAGACGATGTTATTCGTGAGAATGGTTCTATAATGTCAAATCCTGGTATGATTGGTAGACTTCGCGCTCAACAAGATTATAAGAAATATATTGATAATCTTGAAAAACGTACTGATATTCCTGAAGATTATAAAGCTTATTTTAAAGAACAAAATACTTATAATTATAAAGATATAACTGATAGTAAAGGTAATATTATTGGAGGTAGTAAATGGAATCCTGCTGTACAAGAAGTTAGTACAGTTCCTATGACACAACTGTTAGATAAAGCTCTTCAATGGGCTGCTAAAGAATCTGGTGGAGGTAGTCAAACTAGATGGCTTGATTCTCAAGGTAAAGTTACTAATGATATTACTAAATCAGTTACAGGCGAAATTTATTCATCTGCTACTAATAAATGGGAAAGACTTAGTAAAGATAAATTAGCTGCTGCTGTTGCTGCTGTAATTGAGAATACTCCTGGAGCTAAAGCTAGTCTTGACCAAGATTATAAGATTGCTAAATGGAAATATGATAAAAGTGGTGGTAATAATCCTGATATAACTAATAAAGATGGAATTCTTTTAACTCCTGAAGAATATCTTAATAAAAGAATTGACCCGTTTTATAAAGCGGCTACTTATTATAATCAAACTTCTAGTACTACATATGGAGAAGCTTGGAAAGCTCAATTAGCATTAGCTAGGCAACAGGCAGTTGCTGGTGGTGCTGGTGCTAGTAATAGAGCTGGTTATTCTGATATACTTACTACTACTACTAATCCTATAAGGATTGATAACTTTGTTCCATCTACTGCACAAGCAGAAATTAGTACTAATAAACAAAATATTGCTGATTTACTTAAAGCTTCTAATCCTAATCTAGATTTTAATTTAGATGGTAAGACTAGTGATGATATAAAACAACTTATTAAAGATAATATAAAAGACTCTATGGAACAATATAGGGCTTTAGGTAATCTTGAAATTATAGATGATGCTCAAGAATATCTTAATGGGTTGAAAGAAGGAGTTGGTATTAGAGAACAACAAGCGTTTGATACTTATAATGCAATTATTAGTATGAGTGATTTGCCTCCTATTGGAGAAGTTCCGGGCGGAGTTCTTAAAGGAGTAAATAGAAATGCTGATATGGGATATAATATATATGCTGCTAAATATTCTAATATGGTAAATAATATATTCGGAAATGGTAAATCTATTAGACAGTATTTTACTGATGATGATACATTTGACGAATTTATTGCTAATATTGGAGGAGAAAATAAAGTTAGAGCTTTAGGTATAAATATTGGTTCAAAAGAAGGAAAACGATATGTAGAATTACCTAGAGACCAATATAGAAGTCTTTATAGTTTTGCTAAAGCTACTAAAAGCGCTATTGATAATACTCATAATTTCTTTGGTAGTACATGGCAAACTGTTAAAAATAAAATATATCCTAAAGCTGGTGATAATATAGTTCAAGTAGATAGTAATGGTAACGAAACTTCGTTATATAGCGCTACCAATCAAGATACAGGTTTTGGCGATAGTAGTCAAGGTAATAAGGTATTTAGACCATTATTAGACTTTGTAGATAATACTTTAAAATCAAAGAACGATGATGTATTAAAAGGTGGAAAACTTAATGTTGGTCAACAAGTTGTTACTGAACCTACACCTAATGCTGCTGAATTAGTATTTCAATTACAAACAGGTGCTATTAAATCATCAGAATTTACTAATCAATATAAAGTAGCTAAAGACCAAGCTATGAAGGCTATACGTAATATAGACCTTACTCAAACAGGTGCTCTACGAGTTGGAGATAATAATATGTTTGAACCTATTGATAGTGAAGACCGTAAAGAACTTACTGCTATTATTAGAAGTGCTAAAGAAAATGATTTAGAAATAGTAGCTGTTCAAGATTTTAAAACAGGTGAATGGAGTCCTCAAATTACTATATTAGGAACTTATGATAATGAAGGAAAACTTAAAAGAGAACCAATCACTCTTTATGCTCCTGGAGGATTTGATAGCGCAATAGTTGAAAGTTGGAATAATGATACAACATTTAAAGCTAAGAAAGATATAAATATATATGGAGCTGCTGGACGTAATATTAATTTAACTAATGCTTCTGCTTTTGCTAATATTGATAAAATAACTATGATACCTACAGGTGAAGGATTTAATGTTTATGATAAAACTAATAATCGTTCTTTAGGTTCTGTATCTCCTCAAACAGCAGTTGATTTAAGAGATACTTATTATCAATGGAATGATATCTATAATTTATATCAAACAGGAGCTAATGTTAGAAAAGAAGCAATCGAAGCTATTGCTGAAAAAACAGCTACTAATTTAGCAAATATTACAGGAGCTGCTGGTAATCAAAATATAATTGCTTATTATTACCAACAATTAATTAACAATATAATGGGACAATAATATGGATATACTAAAGTTTGCACAAGAAGGAAACGTTAGAAGAAATCCTGACTATAATCCTAAGACTAAAAAGGGGGCATTACAGCCCCCTACTATAACAGATTTCAATCCCGCCACTTCTACAAGTGATGCGGGACGTTCTGTTTTAGGACGTACATTAGCTAGAGGTATATATAATCTTAATCAATATGATGTAGATAAATATACACCTTATGATACTTATGTTAATCCTTATGATACTGAAGAAGAACTTAATAAAGAACGTGCAGAGAATCAAGGAGTACTTGAACAAACAGGAAGATTTGTTGGACAGGCTGTTGGTTCTGAAGTTGTTCTTGGTACTCTTCGTGGATTTAGTGATTTAGTTGATGCTGCTGGACAGCTTATAGGAGTTACTAATGATGATTATACTAATCCTGTTAGTTCTCAACTTGCAGAATGGCAAGATGCTATTCGTGAAAGACTTGAAATATATAGAGAAAACCCTAATGAAAACTTTGATTTTAGTGATAGTGGTTGGTGGCTTGGTAATGCTGTAAGTATAGCTAGTACATTAAGTCTTTTAATACCTGGAACTGCTGTTGCTAAACTAGGTAAAATTGCAGGTCTTGGACGATTAGCTCGTGGTATAGGTAAAGTAGCAGGTAAACCATTTGGTAGACCAAATACTTTTGGTAAAATGGCAGAAGTTGGTAGTGATATTATGGGAACTGCCGCTGCTAGTAGAGTTGCTGAAAACTATATAGAAGCTAGAGATACTTATACACAAGTTTATGATGAAGCTAAAGAAAGATTAGCCTCTATGTCAGAATCTGATAGAGAAACTTTATATAATGCTAATCCTAAACTTCGTGGACTTAGTGATGATGAAATTGCTAAATATGTATCAGGAGAATCTGCTGATGATACTTTTAAGAATGATATGTGGCTGATGTTATTAGACGCGTTTCAGCTTAAAGGATTAAGAAATATTTGGAAAGGTGCTAGAAATATAGCTACTAATAGAACTTTAAGAGAAGCTAATGAACAAGCTGCTGCTAGATTAGTTGGTAGAGAAATACAAGCTCCTACTGGTATTAAAAAATATCTACGAGTTCCTGATAAAGAAAGTATTCTTAATATTGTTCGTGAAGGAAGCGAAGGATTTGAAGAAGGATGGCAATATATACAACAACAAGCAGGAATTGATAAAGGACGAGAAATGCTTAATGATGCACATGAATCTCGTACTTATACTGACTATCTTAAAGACCCTCAAATGTGGGAACAATCATTTTGGGGATGGCTTGGTGGAGTAGCATTTCAAGGTATAGGTAGTGCAGCTAATAAACAATATGCTAAATATATATCTAAAAATAAAGATATTCTAACAGAAAGTCGTAAAGCTGAAATAGATACTAGAGCTAGTATATTAGATAAATATATTAATGATATGGCTATATTAAATGAAGGATATAATCCTAATAGTCCTGTCATTAATGATGAAGGTAATATAGTCCAAGATGCTGACGGTAATAACGTTTATGAAGAAGTAAATGAAACAGAAAAAGAAGCATTAAAACAAAATGCTACTGAGAAACTTATTACAGATTTAACTATTAATGCTATTGATAAAGGTAATTATAATTTGCTGAAAGATTTCCTTATGTCAGAAGATGTAGCTCAATATATGGACAAATCAGGAGCTGTTGAGCAAGGACAATCTAAACAATTTATGACTAATATTATTGCTAAGATGAATGAAGTATCTGAGACTTATGAAACAGAGCTTAATAAAGCAATAAATAATGATGCTAAAGATGCTAATATAGCTAGTCAAATAGCTAAAGAAAATACATATAATAAATTAGCTTCTAGAAATGAACAAAACATAATAAATAAATATACTGATGAATATAATAAATCTCTTAATGATATATCTGATGTTAATACTAAAACTAGAGTTGATGAATTAAATAGAGCTGTTCAATTAGAAGGAGTTGCTCAAGAACTTAATTATCTTAATCAACAACTTAAAGTTAATGATGATAATCTTAAAGCTAAAACTATTACTAAGTTTGAACATGACCATATTACTCGTAAGATAAATAAGAAAAAACAAGCATTTGTTAAATCTGCTAATGTTGCTGATGAAACTGCATTTAATGCTTTATATAATGAAAATAGACATACTACTGCTCTTCAAGAACTTAGTAATATAGATAAAAATATAGCTACCGCAATTATTGGTCGTAGTATGGCTGAACGAAGAAAAACTCTAATAGATAGCGATGTTGCAGAAACTAATCAGCAAATTAGAGATAGAGCTAAATATATAGAAAATGAATATAGAACTGTCAAAGACGAAGCTCTTAAAGATAATATTAAACGATTAGATAATGCTTTTGAATCTAACGATATTGATACAGTTCTTGATTATCTCGCTGGTAATAAAGATGTAGACCTTAACGATAATATTAAAAAAGAACTTGATGATATAGTTAAGAATATTAATATGTTCGATGAATCGTCAGAACCTATCACCGATATTATAAGTAGACATGCTAGATTAAAAGCAAGACAAAAAGGACAACAACCTGTAGCTACTGTTAATAATAAACCAGTAGAACAAGTTCCTCCTGTTGCACAAGTTAAACAAGAAGCTCCTGTTGAAGAAGAACAGAAACAAGATAAAGATGATGCAATCTCTCATTCCCCTACGGGGGAACCTCAACAAGCACCCCCAGAAATTGTTAGAAATGTCGAAGAAGATAGTGCTGATAAAGAAATAGAATCTGTTCTTGCACAACAAGAAGCTATTCAAGAAAAGCAATTTAATGCTGGTTCTGAAATAAATGCTTATGTACTAGATAAGTTCTTAAAAAATACAGATGAAGAATTAGTTAATATGCCTTATGATGAACAATATGCTGCCATCAAAAATGAACTTATCAATGAAGGATTTGACGCTAATATAATTGATGACATTCTACCAAAAGAACTTAGTAGCGTAAATTACATATATAAGAGTATTCAGGAAATGAATGCTGATGAACACGCTAGTAGTATAGATTTTGTTATATCAAAGATAGTTACTGATGAACAATCAGATAAAGCAGAATACTTTCGTAATCTAATAGATATATATAAAGCCAACAATAATATTCTATCGGTGAATGGCAAAGACTATTTTAATATAATAAGTCTTATGAGATTTGCAATTAAGGAAAGCAATGCTACATTTGAGACTGTTAATAAACTATATGATGAATTAAGAGCATATCTTTTGTTAGGAACTGATGAAAATCTTATTAATATTTCTCCTAGAGATTTAGCTTTAGACCGAGAGAAACTAATGGAATTAGTTCAAGACCAAGAACGTGAAGACCCCGAATTAGATAACAATATAGGTATCTATACAGAGAATAAACAAGGAGAAGAAGCTTTAGCTACTTTACAAGTTGGTCAAGAATTAGAAGTTAGACATGAATCAAAAGGTATTTCGTTTTGGTCAACAGTTAATTATGGAGGAGTTGATATTCCTGTAAAAATAGGATTTAATAAGAAGATGCGAAAGACTTCTGATAATGACGGATATGTATTTAGTAATGAGTTTTGGTCTTATGAAGTAAGATATACAGAAGATGGTTATAGTAGTAGTCTTGATGAATTGTTTGATAGACTGAATCCGGAGAATGGAGAGATTAGTGATGAAGCTAAACAGTTTATAGACCTTATTTATAAAGCAAGACTTAATAAACTTACTGATGAAGATATTAACAATCTATGGAATAATTCTTTATCAGATTTATTATTACCTTTACTTAAAAATAAAAATAAGAATAATGAAGTAGGTACAAAATTACTTCGTAATATAGGTAATATATATCTTTATAAAGTAAGTGATAACCTTAATGATAATTATATATCTTATGGTGAATTTATTGCTAAACAATATAATAACTATAAGATGGTTGATAATATTGATAATAACATAGATAATACTAAAGTTACTGTTAAATATGTTAGTAGAGGAGAAGCGATATTTGATATAAATGCTGAACCTCAATCTATTGATAAGGCTATTGTAGGATTTAATTATAATGATATTCATTTAGGTATAGTAGCCGCTGATGGTGAAATTAGAGATACAGTTAATGGAACTGTAAGAGTTAAAGCTGGCTTTAATAATACTAACTTATTAGTTATTGTACCTAATGGAACTAATGAACCTTTTTATGCTAAAGTGATTCCACAAGGATTTGATAGTACTACTCAATTAGGAACTGCTATTAGAAACGAAATCATCAATTCTATTAAAGAACGACAAATGAATAATATATCGTTTGAAGAACTTAGAAATAGATTGATGGATATATTCGGAGTTAAGAATTTTGTTAATGGAGTTAATTGTATAGAATATAATAATCGTATTATTATAGCTCCGGATGGAAGTAATATTCCAATGCTTACTATATTTAAATATAAAAATAATAGTACAGAAGAAGGAACAGGTATTACACTTAATCCAACTATGACAAGCGGTGCTGGACTTGGAAGAACTGGTTGGGGAGGTTCATTAGAAACAGAATTAACAGATATTATTGATAAACTTCTTACAGGTTCTACATATAGTATGAGTTATGATATTCCAATGAATAGAGATAAAAATCATTATGTTAAACATGAAGATAATGGTCAATTAACTATAACATTTGGAGATACTTCTGTTACTTATGAGAATTATTTAGATTATATTATTAAAAATAATACTGGTAAAATAAGATTAGGTAAAACTAAAGTTGGCAATGTAGAAAGTAACTTTAGACCAAATCCTAAAGATAATTCTGCTAAACAAAAAGTACGGATTGAGTACGAAGTGCTGCGCCCCGTAGGGGATGAGGAGATAGCTAGACAATCATCTATTACTGCTATTGAACAACGTGGAAATCAAGAAGATGTTAATACAGAATCTTTAATAAAAGCTATTGCTCCTGATTTTGCAGATTCTGCTAGTAAAATTATTTTAAACGAACTAATACCTACTAATGTAGATATTGTTACTGATGGTAACGAAACTAATTTTGCAGTTTATAATACAGGTACAGGCAAAGTTACTTTATTAAAATCATATTTTGATTTGGCTAGAGGTAGTCAATATAAAGCTGTTAGAACTCTTGTTCATGAACAATTGCATAAACGTATTTATGATAATGGCATTATGCAATCACAAAGTTTTATAGATGAAATAACTACTATTCGTGATAGATTTATTGAGGCTCTTAATAATCCTGATGCTTATCCTGAATTTGCAAAATATATACAAGATAATAATTATGATAGAGATAATTATATTGCTCAACTTCGTAAAGTAGTTGACCCAGCAAGTTTTCCTAATCAAGATTATAACTATATGCTTGAAGAGTTTATTGTTGAAAGTCTAACAAATAATGTTCTTAATGAAGCTCTTAATAATATTAGTAGTACAAAAGAAGTATCTGCTGATGTTAAACGACCAAATCTATGGCAAAAAGTTATAGAACTTATTAGAGAATTATTTGGATTCAATAAGATTAAAGATAATACTCTATTAGCTCAAGAACTTAGAGCGTTCGGTAAGAAGTTCAAAGATATAAAAAGTATTGAAGAAAAACTTATTCAAGATAATGTTGATAAACAAGTAGAAGAACCTACTCAGCCAATAGAAACTATTATTAATGAACAAGATATTACAGCTTCTGAAGCGTCTCAACAAGCAGATGATACTATGGGACTTGATGTAGATATTAGTGATATGTTTAGTTCAATAGATATTGCAGGTGAAGATATTATAGTCCCAAATATGGCTTCTGTTCGTGCCGGACTTTCGATGGCTGAACGCACCGAATTTGATAGTTCTTTGGCTGCTGGTGACACGCAAATTTATTGCAAATAAAAGAGTAAAGACTTAACCGAGAAAGTTCGACAGAGAGCCTTAAAATCGTTCATCTGTCGGACGTTCTCATAAAGATAATTATATGGACGGATGTTCTATTATATTTCATGAAGTTCCTAAAGTAAATGATATAGTTAAGGAACTAGAATATAACAATGCCGCTAATTGTTATAGACTTGGAACTCTATTAAAGACTGATGGATTCCTTCAGTTTTGTAGAGAAGATTCAGTTGCTAATACGGATAATCTTGAAAGTATTAATAAGAATACTCTTCGTAGACTTATTAAAGATTATCGTAATAGAAACTTCTTTAATGTTAATAACACTTCTAAAGTAAATGCTAATAGTGGAATGTATGCTTTTCGTAGTCAAGCTGCGTTTGATACTGCAACACAATATTGTGCTGATATTATTAGTAATATTGATTATAGACTTAGTGCTTCTAATAATAAACCTAAAGATAATTATATTACTAGTCTTATAGCTACTACTAAGAATGCTCTTAAAAAACAACTTATAGCTAAAGCTAATCAGTATGGCAGTTTTGATATAAACAATATCGAAGCTGCCTATTATGCTATTGAAGAGAATGGAACTGACCAAGAACGTAACTTTAAAGATTTAGTTCAAAGTGCTCTTGGTGACCCAGACTTTTGGAATGATGTATTCTGTAATAGTAAAATAGCTTCTTTAGGACGTAATACTGACTTTGCAGATGAAGCTTTTAAAATAAGTCTTATGTCAGATAATAATGAAGATATTATATCTGATGTAGAACAATCCGATGAAGTAGACCTTAGTACTAAACAATGGGATTTTGGTTCTAATATTTCTAATTATACAGAACACGTAAGCAACGATGTAAGACAATACTTTAATGGATTACAAAGACTTAATAGTACTCAGAAACATGAAAATGGAGCTTATGATGTAGACCGTAGTAATCCTCTTGGAGTTCCTACTTGTCATACATATCAAGAATGTGTTATTGAATTATCTAATATTATAGGTAATCTTGGAGGTTTTAAATCTATAAATGATTTTATAGATGCTATAGAAGCTGTTGCTAATAATAAAAGAGAATTTGCTTCTTTTATTAAATTGGCAGATGACATGAGAGCTAAACCTGATTTTGCTAATAAAATATATACTGATTTAAATAAGTTTACTATTGATAAACTTGAAATAAGCATTGATGGTTTTGGTACTATCAAATCTATTCAAAGTAATACTTCTAATAATCCTGTACGTAAACTATACTTTAATCTTAGAAATGATTTAAAAGGTAGTTCTATACAGAATGATAATATTTATATAGAAGGATTGTTAAATGAATTAGAAGAAAAGATTAAGAAATTAGGAGATACTACTAAGACTTCTAAAATTAAATTAGCTAGACGTTCTAATGTTTCTCAGAAAGCTAGTGAAGAAAATGCTATTAAATTTGATTCATTAGTTATGGAACTTAAAGATATATATAAAACATACTTTCCTAGTATGAATGATTTAGCTATTGATAATTATATAGAACGTCATAATAGAGATTCAGAAACTCATAGAAAAGATAATTTATATAGACTATTAAGTTATGCTCAAAAAGTAAATAGTGCTGCTAAGAAAAGTCTTGCTGAAAAAGAAAGTAGAGATTTAAAATATAGAGAAGTACAAACAGAAAATAGAAAAAGACTAAATGCTTATCGTCAAGCTATTGCTGCACAAGTTCCTAATGCTAAATATGTAGAACTTGAACTCCCTAAATTTGATGGAGAATATCTTGTAGGTTCAGAAGAAGCATTAGGTAATATAGCATTAGCTATTGAACCTTATACTTTATCTAAAGCTGAACTTAATTCTAGAAATACAGCAGGTAATCTTAATAGTGATGTTATATATAATAACTTTATTACTAATATTGCTAAGATATGTGGTGATAGAGAAGTTCTTAATAATTGGGTTAAAGAGAAACTTCGTTCTACTGAATATGCTTATAGTAATATTCTTATTGATAATCCGGAACAAGGTATAATAGGTTTATTTAGACAAAAACCTAATGGAGATTACGAACTTAGTCCTTATGCAGAAAAGATTATATCTCCTTATTTATTTAACGGAGTTAGTAATCAACAATCAGGAACTAATGCAGACTATACTAAAATGTCTGATGGAGATTATTATCTTGTAGGACTTTATGCTTATCATAAGAAACTTCAAACTTATAAGAAATATAATACTATAACAGCTAATGGACAAGAAATAGAAACTGCTCCATTTTTGATGAGAATACCGTCAGACGCTCCTAAGAATTTTGCAATAAGTATGCCTAAGTATCATGCTTATGATTTATGGCAATATGATACTAAAGCTATGAATGCTTACATAAAAGATAGAAAGAAAGAACTTATTAAAGTAGCTAATATAGATATTGCTAACGAACAACTTACTAAACTTAATGCACAAGCTGCTACAGTAGAAGAAGTTATCAATCTTGTTACTAATACTCCGGAAGTTATTAAAACAAGTCCGGGTAAACTTCTTAATATAAATGCACAAGTAGGTACTGAACAAAGAATTGCTTATGTCATTAATGACTCAAAAGAAGGACGGCAATATCATTATTTTAGCGGAGTATTTACTGATGACGGTAAAGGGAATTACTATTTAACTAATCCTAAATATGATGGACAAGCTGCATTTAGTGATTATATACCTGCTTATGCAAATGAAATAGAATCTATTGCTAGAGAAGAATTTAAAGTTATTCATCCAGAAGCTCGTTCTATAAATAAGAAGCATCCGTTATTTAATGGGTTTATGAATATCGTTAAAGGAGAAATATTCGATTATTATAAAGCTCTTGAAGATATAAAACATAATGATAAAGAACATCTTATTGAATGGTTTCATTATAATCCTAAAAAAGGAGTTTACGATGGAAATAAACTAACAGGTAATGCTTTTAAATTTACTAAACTTGATAGTAGTGTTGGTTATAATATTGGTGAAGAGCTTGAGAGATTAGTGTCCTCCACATCCTCTACGGGGGAAATTAATCTATCAGGATATTCAGAATCGTCAAATGCGTCTGCAACTATCAGTATTAGTGAAGGAATTGAATCAGAACTTGAACAAATAGTTACTAAATGGATTGATGCTTATCAAACTTATTTTGTTAATGAAACTCATAATAAGTTTGGTTCATTCCTTGAAGGTATTAGTGATAATGAAATTATAGAATACGGTCTTAATGCTTATATTCATTTTGCCAATTTTGATGATTTATTTGAAGGAAATAGTAAGTATTATAAAGACCCTCAAACATTTCTTAAACGTGCTAAAGAAAGTCAAGCTGGTGGAACAAGTTATTCTATAACTAATTATAAATCTACACAAGGAGTTGATAGTCCATTTACTCAATCAGTTAATGAGATAGCAGGTTCTCAACTTATGAATGGAAATAAAGTATTAACTTTTCCAAATGGTAAACCTGTAACTCTTAGAACTGGTTGGAATGCTATTACTGTTAAGAATAGTATCAGACCTAGTAGTAATCGTAATATACTTTATGATAAACTTATAGCTGCTGGAACAGATAAAGCTAAAGCAGAAGAAATTGCAGAAGGTTTTGGTTATGTTCCTGCTGAACGTGAAGGAGAAAGTAGTGCTACAACTACTACTATTAATGATGCTCAATCTTATATTACAATATATGAAGCTGCTCGTCGATTGAAGATATTAGGAGAATATCCTAAATATGCTAGATTGATTGAACAATTAACTGATAATACAACTGATGTTAACCAAATTAATCCTAATGAATTACAAGGATTTATACAAGTAATGAAGAACTTCTACTATGACCATTATTATAATAAACGTTTTGGTAGACATCTTCCACGTCAGATTAAGAATGCAGAATTTGTTCTTGTACCTAAGTTCCTTGAAGGAACAAGTTTGGGAGAACTTGCTAATTTCATGATAGAAAATGATATTGACCAAGTTAATACTCAAGAAACAAGTAAAGCTGCTAATTATGATGTACTTACTTATTGGGATAATGAAGGAGTTGTAACTCCTGAAAATCTTGCTGTATTTAGAGAAAAAGCTAAAGAAGTTAAACAACCATTTAGTTATATGTATCTTTATAAACAACAAGATGTTCCTCAACATATGTTTGATGCTCAGAATAAAGCAGGTATTCAAGTGATGAAAAAAATACTTGATAATAGTCAAATTGCTGTTGCTAGTCATAAGAATAATTTTATTAGAGCTTATGTTGCTAATATTCGTGAAGACTTTAATAGTCTTATGGATAAGTATGGTATTAAGTTTGATAAAAACTATCGTATTATAGGAGACAATAACGGTAAAGTTGATTACAATCGTATATATAAACTAGCATTAATAGAAGCTGCTCGTCTTGGACTTGATAGTAATACTATTGAATATCTTACTGTTAAGAATGAAGATGCAGGACCTGTTATGCCTAGTTATATGAATATAGTTTCAAGTAAGATTGAAAGTATTGCTCAAAGTCAATTTAATAAGTTTATTACAAGACAAAAACTTCCTGGATGGCATGGAGCACAGGTAACTAGTGTTGGACTTGATGGACTTATTAAAAAGAGTAAACAACTTAAAGCTGGTGAAACTATTGAAACTGATACCGGAGAACGAGTAGAACTTGCTTATCATAAAGATGGTTCAGAAGTAGAAATACTTCTACCTAAATGGGCAAAAGCTATGTTCAATCAATATGATGAAAATGGCAATCTTGTTAAAGAGATTCGTATTGAAGATATTGATGAAGAAGTTCTTAAATGTATTGGTTATCGTATTCCAACAGAGGGTAAACAGTCTATGGCTGTTATGAAAGTTGTAGGTTTTCTACCTGAATGGATGGGAAGTACTATTGTAGTTCCCGATGAATGGGTAACACAAACTGGTTCTGACTTTGACGTTGACTCTATTTATGGTATTGCTTATGAAACTTATCTTGGAGAAGATGGTCGTATTCATAAAATAGAATATATTGATGGAGAAACTGATGAAGACGCCGTAAGTAGATATAAAGTTTGGCAAAATGTTGGCAATGCTCAAATGAAGTTTGAGGACTTCAAACAGATGTCAATAGAAGACCAAAATATAAGACGTGCTCGAAACAATCGTATAGTTGATAGCATGATCGCTATCATGAATGATAAATCAAGTCTTGAAGAGAACCTTGCTCGTAGTAACTTTGATGATATTACTTCTGCAAATAAAGCTCTTGATAAACTTGATGCTGTTGGTGCTAAACAAAGAAATGTTTATAATCTTTTTGACCAGATTCAATTCCATAGAAATGCTATGGGCGGTGCTACATTGAAAGCATTTAGTGTTGCTCGTGATACAGGTAACTCTGTATTCAATGTTGCTAAAGCTGAACTTAGTGTTCCTATTAGAGTAAGATATGGTAATAGAGTTAATCTTGATATTGCTGCTCAGGCATTCCCTGTCAAAGATGGCATAGTCTATCATAATCGAATAGGAAATAGTAAGAACAATAAGAACGTAGTAGGTGACTATATTACAGTTGCAAGTTCTCATACTACTGCCCATATTCTAGATGCTATCAAAGAAGGAGCTATTAAGAATGAGAATGAATATACATTTGCTGCATTTAAAACTCTATTTGATATAGGTTGTGATGCTTATACAGCTATGGCTTGGCTTCGTCAGCCAGGTGTTAGTAGAATAGTTGAGGCTTATTATGAATCTCAATCTGTATTTGTTCGTGGTAATTATAATCCTATTCATACAGCAATTAAACGTATAGCTCATGATTTAGGAGTTAAAGTACGCAATGAAGTAGTTACTGATAACAATAATATTACAGAAGTTATGACTGCTCTTCAACAACAATATGGAGAAGAGTTTGCTAAGATGTATCCTAATAGTACTATTAGTTTTGATAATAAAGATAATGCTTCTGTATTTACAATAGATGTTCCAACTATTGAAGAACGATTTGCAGCACAAAATAGTGGTGTATATGATGAAACAAGTATGTTGATAGATTTAGCTGCCATACTTAACTTTAATTATATTAATGATTATAGTCGTATTATAGCTAATCATGTTAAAGTACTTAATCCTGATAAATTTGGAGCTAAACAAACTATATATAGTACACGTAAAGTAATTGATGATATAGGAACTATTATTAATAGTGACGACGCTAATAGAATTAATGTAAATGGAGAACCGTTATTGGAAGCTATTTATCCTGGTATTACCAAAGCTACTGAAACAGGAGTATTTATGCCAGAATTATATTTAGCAGAAACTGATAAACCTAGTGCTTATCCTGCATTAGATGCATTCATGAGATATAGTACAGTTCCTAGCATTCTTATTAATAAAGGTTTATTTGAAACCGAATCTCATAATTTTGTTAATGCTATCAATAGTATTCAGAATTATATTAGTGGAAGCGTTAATGAGAAACTTTATAATGATTTTAAGAAGTATGTTCTTGAATATATGTATAAAGGATATTCTGAAGTTATAAGTTCTCCTATATATCTTAGTAAAAATGGTATTATAGAAGTAGATGTTGATACTATTAATAGCACATTGAAACAGGGCTTTTCCCCCGTAGAGGATGAGACAAGGAGAATCTATGGATTTGGTTATGATATTAACTATAATATTAATATAGATAATGTTGCGAATCCTACACAAGAAGAAGTTAATGCTTTTGCTAAACTCACTCCGGCTCAAAAAGTACACTTCGTACAAAGCCATTTATTTGGCTCACAGCGAACTATCTTTTCTGAACTGAACGTGAACTTGTTTAACGGATTTGAGTTCCGTACACGTGGAATAAGTAGTCAAATCATTCGTTTTAACGACCAACAACAAGACATGGAGAGTATATATAAAATGTTCGATGCAGCGTTCAATAATACTAATCCTATTATTAGACTAACTGCTATTGACATTATTAAATATGCTTTTGTTGTAGAAGGCTATCAGTTCCGTAGAGGAAATGTTAGTAAAGTTATTAAGAATAGTGCTTTATATACTTCTCGTGAAGATGGAGGTACTGGAATTATTGATAGTATAAAATTCGGTATTAGTTCTGTGAACGATAAAGAACTTGCTGCTAATAATATATATGAAGATTATATTCGTAGTCATTCTAATATACCACAAATTCCTACTTATAGAATAAGATATAATAATAACAAAGCTAGCCTTACATATCTTCCTAATAGTCAGAAGATGTATTATTTTAATCTTGGTACTGTTAAAGATACAGAACTTGCTAAAGAGATAGGAATAGTTAAAGATGTTACTGATAAATATGGTAGAACTAAAACAGTTCTTTCTACTAATTATATTAATATAGTTAATAAGAAAGTTTCTACTTTATATAAAGTTAGATTATATGGAGAAGATAACAATAAACAAGTATATCTTATTCCATTAAATAATCTTGAAGAGAATGAACATGGAGAATTTAGTTCTAATCCTATAAATAATAAATATCCTTCTAGTAGATATTATGAAGATATAATTAATCTTAGTCAAGAAAGACAAGCTCCATTCTCTCGTCTTGCAGAAGAAAAGAATGAGTTATTTACTAAAGAAGGAATAGAACCTTATAGATATAAAAAACCTACTATTGATAAAGAAATAATAATTCCTACTGATAGAAACTTTATAGCTACTATTGCTGAACAAGATGCATCAGTTAGAAACTTTATTCGTGCTATAAATGATAAGTTTGCTAATCCTGGAACTAAAGTATTTTGGGTTTGGAATGGAAGCCAGACTCTTAAACAAGCGTTTGGTACTAAGAATATAGGAACTGTTCAAACTATAATGGATAATGATGGTAATCTTAGAGATTATATTATAACTCGCAAACAAGTTAAGCTTAATAAGAAAATATCTGACGATGCACAACTTGAAGGATTAACTAATGCTAAACGTAATGGAGTACAATCTACTGATAATATTTATACTGTTGTTCCTTATATCAAAAGTGAAACGATTGAAGTAGAAAAAGATATAGAAGATGTAGAACACGCAAGTTCTATTGATATGGATATTGAAACTACTAATATATCTAAGCTTGGTAATTTGGCTCAACAATTTGTATTAGACCTTAAAACTAGAGCTAGAATTAATTCTGACGAAAGTGCTTCTATTGCATATCAAGATATTCTTAATTATGGAGTAGAAGAACAACGTATTGCTAGTATTGAAGAACGTAAACAAGATACTATTAAACGTTCAGCAGAATTTTATATAACTAAAGCTCACGAACTTGAACGTAAACTTAATAACTTTATAGTTGACGAAGAAGGTACAGTACATGATATAGTTTCAGATTATACCATTAATGCTATTACTAACAATGAAGGATTACGTAATGAATATATAAGTTTAATATTACAAGCTAGTACATTTGGCAATTCATTCCCATTAATAAATGAAATAGCTACCGATAATGTAGATGATTCTACTAGACGTAATATTAAAGGTATTCAAGATACTATTAATAATATTAAGAATAATCCTAAACTGAAGCAAGGATTTGAAATTGTTGCAGAAAATATATTCAAACCATTAAGTACTAATCCTAATTTTGATAAAGGACTTTCTGATATAACTAATTATATACTTAAAGATGCTAGTATTCTTGATTGGTTATTCCAAGATGCACAAGAAATTAGTTATCCTATTGTACAAATAATTCTTAGAGAAGCTACTTCTAAACTCGACAAACTTAAGTTTGAAGGAGATGAATATGTAAAGAACCATAAGAAACAATTAGCTAGTATTAAATCAGAAGCTGCTAAAGCTGGTAAAACGATTAATTGGAATAATATTATTAATCCTGTAATTGGTAAATTTGTTTCTAATCATACTGATAAATTTACAGAAGATAAGAATGGTTTAAATGCTAAGGTAAAAGAAGCTAAAGATAATTACGGCGAATATAGTAAAGAATATCTAAGAGCTAAACACGAACGTGACTTATGGTATCTTGCTAATACTGAACAAAGATATGTTTCAGAATATTATCAAAGAGTGACTGATAATGAAGCTTCTATGCTTACTGATTATAATATTGATTATTATATTAAGTATCTTAAACTAAATGATGAAAGGAATAAGTTACTAAGAATATTCAAAGGTAATCGTACAGAAGAAGATAATGCTGCTATTAAACGTTTAAGCTCTGAAATTAGAGAGATGCAAGAAACTACTGATTTCAATACAGGAGAATGGAAACCTCAAGACGCTTATAATAGAGCTTCTAATCTTCGTAAATATGTGGACGAAGTTATTAGAATTAAAAAAGCATTCTTTGAACGTAAAACTAGAGAAGGTTTTGAAGAAGATTTAAAACATTATCTTGGTATTATTAATAAGTATAAACACTTTGATAGTGCTGGACGACAAATAGAAAATGAAGATGCACTATTACAAGTAGATGAATATGCTACTGCTGTTGAATGGTTGAACGAAAATACTTATTATAGAATTAATGAGAAACTTCAAGCAGAAATTAATGAAGCTTTTGCAGCTCTTAATGGAAATAAAGAAGAAAAGAATCCTCAATTCAAGAGTATAGTTCAACATACAGAAAATGCTTATGATAATTATGGAGTTATTGATGGTCGTCAATTTAATGATAATCAAGTAAAAGCTATTAAAGAAGAGCAAGAAGCTCAATATGCTAATCGTGCTAATGATGGAACATCGGCAGAAGTTAAACTTCTTCGTAATAAAGCTCCTATAACTGAAATATATAGTAAGAAGTTCTATGAAGGATTCGTTAATAGTAAAGAACAAACTCCGGCTGTTACTAAAGCTTTTAATGAAACAGTTAAAGCTATTAATGATATTCTTAAAGATGCTCTTAATCCAAATACAAGTAAGATTAAATTATCTGATTTAACTATAGAACAAGTTAGAGAACTTAGTGGACTTTATGATAGACTGGACGAAATTAAACATTTACGTCGTAAAGACGAGAAAGTTAAGAAGTTCTTAAAAGAAGAAGTTTCATTCCATACTGATAAAGTTACTTATGCATTAGATGAAGACGCTGCTAAACAAAAAGGTAAAGAGTTCTTTGCTGCATGGAGAACAGTAGCTAATGCTAAGAATTATGATGAGAATGGAATCTTTATAGGATATACTAATGAACCTAATAGTGATATATTTGGTTATGTTACTCCTAAACTTGATGATAATGGTAATGTTATTAATAAGGATTATGTTGATGAGAAACGTTCTAAAGCTCTTAAGTTTTTAAATGAGAATATAGAATTTGTTCCTACAAGTTATTATTGGCAAGAACGTGAACAAGCTATTAGAGACGGTAAACTTAAGGAATTTGAAGATAAAAATCATATCTTTAATCCTTTGAATGGTAAAATGGAACCAATTCGTATTTGGACTACAATAAGAGTTAAAGATGAATCTGCTAATACTAGAAACTATGTAGCTTCATATAACAATACAAGAAGTAAACCACTTTCTGAAACAGTTAATGCTAATTATAATAGATATACTGATAATTATAATGGTAGTGCTAAGTATTATAGAACTGATAATTCTAATGAATATGAAAGACGAATAAGAAAGTTAATGCAAGATACTCTTTATGATTTAACTAAAGAGAATAATACTGCTATGTCATTCGTTGCTAAAGGGCTGTTCCCCCGTAGGAGAAGGACAGAGTCATCGTTCCCTAATACTGTTAAAGCTGCATTTAACGCTATTGGATTCGGACAAAGCTTAGACCCAGATAGACATATTAGCGATAATATTGGTTATGAATATGACCGAGAAACTAATATACCGTTATTAGCTTCGTTGAAGGACAAGACTTATAGAAAGATAGAACCTATACCGGAACAAGGTCTTACTGAATCTGATGAAGATTATAAAGCTAGAGTTGATGATATTAAGAAACATAATGAAGAATCTGCTGAGTATAATAGACAGCTTGATGTTAAACTGATGGATAAAGATTATGAATCAGTATTTGAAGAGTTTATTAAAGGTGCTATTCAAGCTAATGCTAAAACGCAAACTAAATTAGACCTTTATTATCTTCTTGAATATATGAGAAGTCAAGCGCAAGCTTATCGTCTTACAGGATTTAATAATCTAGCAGTTGATAGAAGAAATTCTACAGAAGATATAAAAGTTTATAAGACTCAAGCTCCTAAAAGAGTTATTGACTTAGTTGAAACTTGGGCTAAACGTTTCTTATTTGATGAATATAAAGGTAAGAATACATGGGATAAATTTGCTGCTGTTGGACAAAATATTGCTAGTGCTAAATATATGATGTTTAATATTACAGGAGGTATTGGTAATATATTAACTGGTTCTACTAATATATTTATGGAACGTTATGCAGGAGAATACTTTAATCATAAAGATTGGGAAAATGCTAAATTTGGATATTATATTAAAGCAGTTCCATATTTCCTTGCTAACATGAACAAAGATACTAGTGATAATCTTACTGATGCGATAATTAAACTCATGGGAGTTGTAGATTATAATGGTATACGTGAAACATCTAAATCTATTGATAGTATTGAGATAATCAATAAGATGAGAGATTTTGCTTATAGTCCACAAAGTGCTGGTGAACATTTTATGCAGAATACTGCTATGCTTTCTATGATGCTTAGTAATAGAGTTTATAAGAATCAAAAAGGAGAAGTTGTTATAGGAGATTTCCATAATTATAATCGTATGCTTGAAGAAGTTGCACTTCGTAAAGTTATCGAAGGTAATGCTGAACTTGAAGAACTATATGCTAAGTTTATCAATAGAATAAAAGAAGATAAGAATAGACTTAAAGATTATCTTTGGTTTAAGAAAGATGTTAATACAGAGTTCTTACGTAGTCTTAGTGATAAGTCTTATGGATTAAGATATGCAGAAGTAAGAAATGAACTTACTAAAGAAGCTAAAAAACAGTTTGAATCTGAACCTAGATTAATAGACCAATTTGAACTACAAGATGGTTATGCTAAACTTAAAGATGATAGTTTGGTAGATTTAGGTAAACTTGCTAAATTCAAAGGTAAAGTTGTATCAGTTAATAAAAAGATTCATGGTGTATATGATAGATTAGGTGGTGCTCGTATAGAATCTACTTGGGTATTTGGTAGTCTACTTATGCAATATCATAAACATATTTATACAGGAGCTCTTAAACATTTCCGTGTAAATGGTTATTATAATGAAAGTAGAGAAAGTATTGAACGTGGATTCTATGTTAGTCTTTGGGATTTTGCAACAACAGAATTTAGAGGACTTACACAAAGAGCAAAAGCTAAAGCTAACGATGACGGTACTAATCTATTTATTGCTGGTGTACAACAAGTTTGTAGAGCGTTTATTGATACTTTCTTAAACTATAAGTTTAATTATGCTACAATGTCAAATGCTGAACGAGCTAATGTTCGTAGAGCTTTAGGAGAACTTACAGGTATTGCTTATGGTCTACTTGGTGGTATTGCTGCAAGCTGTGCATTACTTGCTGCTGACGATGATGATGATACTGCTAGAATTATAGCTAATCTTGCACTATATCAAGCAGACCGTTTATCTTCTGAAACTATTATGTATAACATTGGTGCTCTATCTGAATTTGATAAACTTTGGTCAAGTCCTGTTGCTTTAGGTCAATCATTCGAAGATGTATCTTCTGCATTTGGATTTATTGCTAAGTATCTAATTGAAGGAGATGAATTTAATCCTAATTATACCACCGGTCTGTATAAAGGTGAGAATAAACTTGCCGTTTATGTTAAGAGACAAATTCCTGTTTATCGTGGAATTAATCGTATAATGCAATTAAACCAAAATAATAAGTATTATAAATTGACTGAAAATATGCTTGGTATTATTCCTACTCAATCTATTGCTGAATGGATTGTTAATGGGAAATAAGATACAGGTCTAAGTGCGGATAAAAAAGAAGCCCGTAGTACTGGTAAGATATTACTATCCTATCAGCCTACGGGCTTTTCTATTACTAAACTATTGCTTTTTGGCGGTTTTCCGGCTCGCCTTGCCGTTTTCTTTGTCGTCTTGAGCAACTATATTACTTTAGGCATAAAGTCTCACAGTGAGGCTTAAAATCGTTCCCAATTTGTCAATTTCTTTCCACAACGAGCACAAACATAATAACCGCCATCAACAACTCTTACTTCTCCTCCTTTACCACCTTTTCTATTAAGACTCATAACAAGATTTCCATAACGATGTCGAGATTTACCTTTAACTCTAGTTCTTGGTTCAATCACAAAAACTCTATCATGACCATGTATTTTACATATTAATCTTTTCAGCCATATAAATTTCTTTTTCATACTTAATCTAAAAATGAATATTCATATTGACTAGAATTAGGGTCTTTAATATGTCGTTCACAAGCTCTAAAAGCAGCGCAACACAAAGCAAATATAACAATCCCTATAATAAAGCCTGGTAAACAACCAATACCTTCAGGTTCGTTAGGTACTTGATAATTTGATTGACGACTTATATAATCTTGTAAATCTTGTTCATCATCAAGATTGTAATATCTTCCATATTTATCTTTCATATCTTTATCTATATTAATGGTTAGTGATATATCTCATTCATATCCTCTACGGGGGGCTGAGGTTGCGAAGCAACCGATTCTTAAATAATATCTTAATCGTCAATATCTACAATATCTGTAGATTCTTCTGACTTTAAGGTCGGCAACTACGTTGCCTCCGTGCCCCGTAAGGGAATGATGAGATGAAATAATTAAGCCTACCATTGATAACAACGATAGGCTCATTCTGTATAACTTAACTATGAACATTAGCGTGTTCTCGCTATATAACTATTTATTTTTTATTAAGACCAAATTTAGCCCATTGGAGCACAAAACCAAGTCCAGCCCAAATAGCATCAACAGCTTTTTCTTTAGCAAATTGCTTACCAATATTCATATCATAACGAGAAGGGTCAACACAAGAACTAAGACCGTGAGATTCAAAACCGGTAAGAGTACGAATACTAACAATAGTAGTTTTAGTACCAAGTTTTTCTGCATCTTCGGCAGCAATAAATCTTTCAATATCAATAGGTTTAATCATTTGACCATTTTCATCATCAATAGGAAAATAAGCAGCGTCAGCTACTTCTTTAGGACACCAAGATTTATATCCGTCACCATAAGTTACTTCATAACCTTCAGTTTCAAACGAATGTTCTCCAATTCTATGACCTTTGTCATTAGCTTCACGAGCCGTCATTGGTTGTAAGTCAACCATTTTAATTCCAATCGCTTTTATTCTTTTTCAAGTTTATAAATAATATCTGTAATATAATTCTCAGGAAAAGTTCCTTTCAATCTAGTAATTTCCTTATTATCTTTTTCGATAATAGTAGTAGGAAATACTTCAACATTAAGTTCCACAAGTTTATTTGGTGGAAGATTAGCAATATTTACAATATTAATATTACAATCATCATTAACTTCTGCAACAGCATTACCTATAATACTAATCATAGTATGACAGGCTTCACAATTCTTTTTGGTATAACAAGTGATTCTTATCATGTTTCAACTATATTTTCAACATCTTCAAAATTACTCATAAAATTTTGAATAGTTCTTGCATAAAATCCCGGAGAGTTATTGGCATGAACATAGAATACTGCATCATACCAATAACCGCTTTCGGGACATTTAATTTTACCAATAGCAACTACTTTATATTCATTCTTACTTCTAGTTTGAATATAAGTATGTTCAATAAGAGGTTTATCGTCAAGCATTATTTAGCAAAGCGATTCTGTGTAGTTCCAGATACTTTAGCAGGTTCTTCATTAGCCTGAGATTCTGTATTTTCGGTAGTAGTAGTTTCTTCAACTTTAGCTTCGCCAGTACCACCAGTAGAACCAAACCCTCCTTCTCCACGCTCAGTAGTTCCAAGTTCTTCAAGAGTTTCAACTTCTTCCCAAGTAATTTGTTCTCTACGACGAACAAGTAATTGACAAATACGGTCTCCTTCAAAATCATCAGTCATAGGACGGTAAGGAAATTCACAAGAAACTTTATCAAAATCTTGTGAACATTTATCTAATGAATGGTTCTTAATATCAAGCATAAAACGAACTGTATCTTTAAGTTCTTTAAATGCTGATACAAGATATTTATTAGTACGTCCTTTGAAAATGATAAGAAGTTCTCCACGATAACCCCAATCAAGAGTTCCAGGTGCATTAGGAACATAAAATTCAGTTTTGGTATTACTACTACGAGGACGAAGTTCCATTTCATATTCATCAGGAAGAGCAAAATGTAATCCTGTATGAACTATATAACGGTCTTTATCAGAATCGTATTCAACAGATTTACAATAAATGTCACAACAGGCATCCCCTTCTTTACCATATTTAGGTAACGGAATACGTTTATCTTCACGCCATACTTTAACTGAAACATTATTATTTAATTCAACTTGTTCATCCATAAATGTAAGAACATCATCTTTACTAGTTCCAGCAAGATACATACGTAAAGCTGTATCTAAATAATTGAAATCTCTTTTCATTTTCGTTTATAAGTTTTGAATAAATATTTAATCCAAGCATAATGTTTTCTATTCTTTAAATACTCCATATCTTTTTCATAATAATAAGCTTCTTGTTCAAAGCTAATATCTCTATAAGCATGACAGAATAGAATAATAGATTTAATCACATATTCAACAAGATATAATATATAGAATATAATATATAGCAATTCTTTTTGTTGAGCAGTATGAATAGATTCATGATTAATAGTTCTATCATCAATTCTAACTCCTTTTCTAGCAAAAAGTATTCCAAATAGGTTAATACATTTATAACCTTTAAACGGTATGATATTATTATATATTATCTTCATATTAATTAAATGTATCCGCTAATGCAAAAGCGGTTTGAATTTTACGTGATTTATCTCCAAATATAAGACTATCAAATCTCTTTTCACCAACAGCATTATCAATATTGGAATAATATCCAGATATAGCATTAGCAGCTCCCCATGCAGTTCCTATAATATCTTTTTGTCCAATTCCTTCATTATAATAGTTCCAAGTAGAACTAATAACATTAAGTTTTCGCATAGATATTTGAGAATCTTCATAAGCCGCATTACTACGATAACAAAGTTCTTTGTAAGAATGTCCAGTATTTAGTAGATTTTCTTCTTCCGTTTCATTTAGAATATTCTCACAAATATACTTCATAACGTCTTCATCAGTAACTTTAATATTAGCAAGTATAGTATATGCTTCTTCTAAATCTTTACGTTTAGTATTACAAATACCAAGTATTTCATGAGCAATTTGTATATTAGAATGAACACTAGCAGTATGTCTAAAACTTACATAATTAGTAGCAGTACGAATAGCAGCATTTAGAGTATTTCTACATATAACTCTAATAGGTGTAAATAATATCTTAACTCCTCCTGTTCCATCATGACTATTAGTAAATACTAAATAGTTTTCAACAGGGTCTCCTTTAACCATTATATTAGAAGGAAGTTTAGCACTAACAAAAATACGTTCACCATTTCCAAAACTACCAGCAGTTTGCCATAAAGCTTGTCCGCTACTTATAGCATCATCAAAAAACTTAAACGCTTCTTTATTTTGAACCGGTGTATATTTCCACTTAACAACTCCAAGAGGAATATTATAATCAGTACGATAGGTAGAATAAGCATTAGGACAAATCCGGAAAATATCTTTTCCATGTAAATGAGCATCAGAATCTTTTGTCTCTTCGATAACTTTATCCAAGTCTTCATCACTATTTATATTAATAGACATTTTACCATAAAGTTCACATTTATCAACTTCCCAATCAAGATGTGCTTTAGCTATAACATCTTCTGAAGTTTTACAATCAGTAACATCAGTTACTCCTTTATACCGCCAGGGGACTCCTTTAGCTACATAATAACTCATAATTACATCGTATTTAATAAGTCCTTAATAATATCAATAATTCTATCTCTATCATTAATTCCTCTAGATTCTCTTATATATTTAATAACAGCTTCTAGTTTATCTTCAACATCAAACATAACAATATCTTATTTAATAATCAAACTTTCGTTGTAATCAAGATTAGCAAAAGAACTTTGAATACCGTCTTCAAGCATATTCTTAATTACAGTTTTATTAACATCAGGAACAACATTAGAAATATGTTCTGTATCAAAGAATCCTTCAAGTAATCTAAAATTAGACCTACCTAATAAATCATATAAAGTTATTGAAGTTTCAAATTTAATATTAGTAAGCATAAGGTCTTCAACAACAAACAATCTACCATATTCTTCCATCATACGTTCAGCACGTTCAGGATATTCTGCTTTAAATTTAGCATTAATAACATCAATAAATCCTTGCGGGTCAAGAGAATCAACATTAGCATCGCTAATATCAAGCATATCATTATTATACAGTTCTCTAAATTGGTCAAATACCAAATCTTTAAATGTAAGAAGAATATCCGCATTAATAGTAACAACTTTTGTTTTCTTAGTATAAAGTTTACTATCTATAAGATTAATAACTTTATTACCAGATTTACCTGTTTCTCCATAAGCAACAACAGCTTCATACATACTATCTTTAAGACGTCTAGCATTATTTTCTTTAGTCTTGCGAATAGCAGCAATACGAGCTTCTTCTTTCTTACAAGCATCAGCTTCTAAACTAATAGCAGTATAAGCTTTACGATAACTATCAAGTTTCTGCTTTAGATTTTCTTCTGTAATAGCAAGTTTAGCAAGAATCTCTTCTGTAACTTCACCACCAGCTTCTTCAATCTCAAAGAAAATATCTTCAAGTTCAGCACTAATAGAAAATAGACTTTGCTTTCTTGGAGCTTCTTCTACTTTAGCAGGTTCAGCTTTTGGAGCTTCTTCCGCTTTTACTTTTGGGTTACTAAATCCTATCATATCTTTAAGGTCTACCATTAACTGTATATACATAAGCTGTCTTAATCTTACCGCAATTAGTACAGCGACTAATAATCGCTATACCAATTACATGACCATAGACATCTTTAATATCTTCTTGTTTGATAACTTCACACTTATGAAGACCAAACGCACAACGAGTATTTTGACTTACTTTCATATTTTATTCAAAATCGTAACCAAGTTCATCAAGTTCATCTTTAATCATACCGGCAATAATCTTAGCATTAGGATGAGGTTTGCCAGTCTTACCATAATATCTTAAATCAAGAATATGCCGCCATTCATTAACACTATAAGTATAAACAACTTCAGTAGCTAAATCAAGAGGTAATTCTCCTCTTGCGTCTTGAGGTTCCATTCCATCTGCAATTTGAGCAAGATAAGCTCTACAAGAAGAATCATTATCAAGAAGATAACGTTGAAGCATAGGCTGTTTATACTTACGAAGTACAACAGCAGTATTATCATAAGGATGCCATTCGCCATCATCAACTTTAATATAATGACATTTACCATCTTCAAACTTATAATAAGCAACTTCTTCTTGCATAAAGTCAAACCAATGCGGCTGACAAATAGCACATTCTCCTTCAAATCTACCACGAGAATAATTACAATAACGAGTAGATTGTTCAGCAATATTATTAGGACTAACACGATTCAATTCACGAGATGTACTAACTTGCGTAATAACATTAAAAGTATATCTCATAAGTTTAATTCCTGTTTCAGTAGCAGCAAAATATTCTCTACTAACTTCATATTCATATAGAATAGTAGCAGTATTTGGATGGTCTATAAGAAATTGTCCATTAGTAGCAACATAAAATTTATCTTTATAAGATTCAAATTCTATATAAGGACATTCTGTAAAATTCTCAACAATATATTTACAAGCAAATGTAAATATACTCATAATATAATAATGAGAATCATGCCTCAACATACTAAGATGTTTAGACTTTATTAAATCGTTATAAAGTTGTCCATCATCTCTTCCAGTTTTAAGAGCATAACAAACTCTTGCACATCTAGCAACGTGACTAATATTATCTTTAGGAATCCATTCCTCTACTTTCGGTCTTACTATTTTCATATTCGTAATTTTTATATCTAGCTAATTGAGCCGCCTCAATAAAAGTTCTAGCTTTACGTTTACCAACAATAACTTTAAATACTCCTAATGGAGGATATTCATCTTTAACTATAAATTTACCATCATAATAAGCATTAATAACTTCACGTATTCTAGTTCTAGTTATTACATAATGAGCTAATATAGTTTCAGGATGTGTAACACTTTTAATAGGCGGACGTATAACAACATATTCCATATATTACTTTGGGCTGTTCCCCCGTAGGGGATGAGAAGATTGATTTATCTTATCTAATACTGACAACACTTGGTGAAATAACTTAAATTTATTGCCATCATTATCAATAATAAAATCTGGATTAATACCTTCAAGAGATTCACTAACATGAGCAAACTCATTAAGCTTAGTTTCGTCCTCATCATATCTTTTAATTTTAATAACAAATCCTCCTTTTTGATTTCTTATAGCATCACATTCATTAGCAAATCTTACATCAGCTATAGCACAAAATCCAAATCTATTACGTATTATACCAGCATTAGACATAGTAGCATTAATCCAACAATTATCTCCTAATTGATTTCTACCAAGTTCTGTTCCAACATATTGTAACATAGTTCTAAGGCTAATAGCAACTTTATTGTTATAACCTTTAAGTAGAGAAGCAATGGAAGTAGTACTTAATATAGCATGATTAGCAATTATATAATCGCTCGGTACTTCGTTAAGTTTAACGAACTTACCATTATCCATAAGATAGCATAATTGTTCTTTATAAAGAATTTTGTCAAAATATTCTCTATTAATAAGAAATACTCTAGAACAAATATCTTTTACAAAATCAGCAAAATGAATAATAGCACCAATTTCTCTAGTAACTCCTGGTTTATCAAAACGTATACTCCAATTCCTATAATCGGCTCTAAATAGTCCTTCTCGTATAATATATGCAATCATACCAGCAACTGTATTTTTACCAGATTTAGCTTTACCTGCTATACCAATAATAGGTTTAATATCTTTAATCATATCTAATAGGTTTAATTGCATTCGCAAATGTAACAATAATAACAATATACCAAATTATATAATAATATATTTTTTGACTCATTTTAAGGCTCACCATTGAACGCAAATTAGAATCTTAACAAGATATTGGCTGATAGGGTTGAATGCCATGACGGGCAAAAGAATGCTATCTACGGGCACATCGTAATACATTTTGCCAGCATAAAACAAGAAAGCGGAAGCAGCCATAGATATTAAAATCTACAACTACTTCCGCAACTCAATCACTAACCAACATCTATATATTAAATCCTATAAGCAACAAATTCATCATTCATATTATCTAATACAAACTGAATATTAGAATCTCTACTATATACTGTTTGCAAATATTCTCTATGAACAATAGGTCTAATTTTAAGTCTACCAAAATTATCAACATGACATGGGCGACAAGCAGAATGAATTTTCTCACGACTAAGAATAATAAATAATTGTCTACCATTAACAAAGTCATAAGTATCTGCTTCAAGATAATATTTAAAACCTTGTGAATCAGCTTTAAGATAAATAATATTATCTTTTACATTATACCACGCTTTATGTTTATCTATATTAGTATTGATAACATTATAAAATAAACTAACATTACTTTCCATATTTAAATATAGTTTATTAGAATATTTAATCTTCTTATGGTTATCTCTATGACCAGCTTTATAAGCAGCTTTCATATTTAAAGAACGATTACACCATTCAAGATTAATGTAATTATTATCATAAGTTATAGAATTAATATGATTTATTTCAGTATAATTTTTTGGATTTGGATTATTAACAAAAGCATCAGCAACTAGTCTATGAATATAATGTCTATAAGATTTATTATTTTTCCATAAATAACAAAACTTATAACCATGTCCATTATCTCCAAAAGAAATTAATCTTTCTTTTACAGGTTTAAGTTGACCATCAGAACAAACAACAATACGCTCAATACTTTTAACTTTACCAGTATTACTTATTTGATAAATACCTTCAAAATTAGGTATATCTTTCCAAATTTCTATCATTTATTTTCTATATCTTAATTTCTACTTTCTTCACGTGCATTGGTACTTTTTCAACACCACTACGTTCTCCAAATTCAACGAATAGATATTTTCCAATATAAAGATGTTTATCTCTTAATATCATTTGTTGATATTCATGAGTAGCACTAAGTCTTGTTTCAAATTTAGCAGTATTTACATCATTCTGACAAAGAATAATAGGTAATTCTCTCTTAGGTTCTTTATAAATATCTACTATAAGAAATTTACCATCAGTAGCAGATTTAAACTTCTCCATATAACCGACACGTCTACGACCATATTGATAATCAGCAGAAGGATTACGAAGAATAAGTCCTTCAAACCCAAGACCAATAAACTCATCTCTATATTTTAAAGCTTCATTATCGTTTGTTATAAAAATAGAAGGTAGACGTATAAGACGTTTGTCATTATTAAGATGTTCTTTATAATCATGAAAATTAGTTATTCTATTATCAAGATATTTATCAATAAGAACAAGTCTATTACTTTGACTCATCTCTGGCACAGCTAAATCGTAACACCAAAATTGAAGAGCTTTATTTTCAACACAATTAGCGTCTTTAACAAAATGATTAATTTGATTTACAGTATATCCCGGAAGATAAATCTCACCATCAAGCAACCATTGTTCTTCAATCATAACTGTAATTAAATCTTCAGGAAGGACGGTAAGAAGATATTCTTCAAGATTACTAAGAGTGCTCCAATAAATACCTTCACGAGATTGAAATCTAAGTTTTATAGGCTTAAACATATCTCCATTGTTATATTCAGCACTAATAAAACATCTAAGACCATTAATCTTATATTGTCCAATCATAACAGGAATTTTATCCCATACTTTACCTGTATAAGATTTGGCAAGCATTGGTAATAGTCCACCATTATTTTCATTAGTACGATATTTTGGTAGATAAGCGGCAAGATATTGATAGAGATTGTTTATGTCTCCATCCTCTACGGGGGAACGAGAAATATCACCATCGTCTTTAATGTCTTCAATAGACATATATCCTGTCTTACGTTTATCTCTATATCTACTTTCAAGTTCAGCAGTGGCATTCTTTTGAGTAACTTTATAAGCTTCAAATCTACTAGCTTTACCGACAATTCCATATTCAACTTCAATAATTAAACCATTATCGGTAATTCCAGCTCTCCACCGTGTAGGAACTTCATTATTATTCTTTCTATATAACCATTGTTCCATTTAGTTTTTAGCTTTAAAATTTCCAAATGCAAATGTAACAGCTTTATTACTAAGTATTCTAGCCTTACGTTCGGCAACAGTTTCTTTTTTAGGTTTAGCTTTAACGGCTTTTTCCCCTACTTTAAGAGCATCACCATCAAACATAGATAGAACATTATCAACTCGTACTTTACGAGTACCACCACGAACTTTCTTACTATAAACAACAGGAGGATTTTCAAGTTCATATAATTGATTCTTCTTTAGAACTTCCCCATATTGTTCCATAACTTTAGCATATTCTTCATTAGTCATTCCATTATCCATAGCTTTATTTAGAAGATAAGCAAATTCTGCATTACTTCTTTGCCAAACATAGCTATTAGTTTGACGAGGTCGACTACCATCAGGAAGAACTAAAGTAGCATCAAGTTCTTTTAGCACAACTTGTATAGCTTTGTCTATTCCACCATATTGTTTAATATGTGCTTCAACAAATCGTATATCTTGCGCATCGAGTGTTACCATTATAATGATGATTTACTACATTGAAAGATTACAATACGTTCCGGTTTACCAATCAAACAATGATTGTATTTAAACCATTCAACAACGTCCCAAGTAGGTTTATATTTAATAACACCGTCATGATGTGCAACACCTTCTAAATAATCAAATCCAGATGGAATTATATTTCCTTTATCAGAATCATCTAATAAATTAAACTTTTTGATAATTCCTATATCATCAGGATTTGTAACATCAACAGCTCCATAAATATAAATAGATTTTCTACTTATAGAAGCTCCATTAGGTAAAACAGTTTTTTCGTCTGTATCAAGTTCATGCTCTATTTCTTTAGTAATAGGACGCATAACTACATACTCATAACCTGTAATACCTTTAGTACGGGAGAGGATAGCTTTCTCCCGTATCCCAAGAAAATTCGTCTTCTGCATAATTATCTGCTATATAGTTATATGATAGATTAATAAGTTCTTTTATAGTTTCGATTGAATATTTACTACGTAATTCAGCAAAGTCTTTAACTTCATATTCTCTAGGAATACATAACGGTATTATATTATAATTATTTCTTAGCCAAATAGCTTCACGATATCCCGTATTATCATTATCCATTAAAGACAATATAAGTCCATTAGGACATTTTGCTCGTAACCAATCGTATTCATTTTGTTTAAGTTTATATGATTCATGAGGTATATTAACAAGACCTATGGTTCGCAGGGCTGTTCCCCCGTAGGGGATGGATAAGTCTATTGCATCTAAATACGCTCTAAGACTTATTCTATCTTTAGTACTTTTAGTTATAATAATAGAATCATATTCACTAAGTTCGAGATTGAGTAGTCCTTCTAAACAATTACTATTAGTAATAAATCTAACAGTTCCATGTTTTCTATTAGGAAAGTACAGTTTAATATTATATACTCCTCGTTTATCTTGTCCTAGCATATAAGCATAACATACATCCTTTCTATCATTCTCATAATAATATTTAGGTTCAGGATTAACTTTTCTATTAATATAAAAGTAATCAACAGGATAAACAAAGTTAATATTAAGATAACTAATAGGGACATGAAATTTTCCCCAATAATTCTTATCATAATTATTCCATTGTCTAGGAACAAATTCTATAATAGGTTTTCTATTTCTAGCAGCATTAACTCCTTCGGCTATTATTCCTTCGATATTTTCATCTTTATCCTTACCATATATTATATTTCTAAAAGTATATGCAATATGTTTAAGAACAAATATAAACCAGCCTTTATTAGATATATCAACATTTTTATGAATAATCTCGCTGATAACTAATGCAGCAGCGTCAAAACAATCTCCATGAAAATAACCAGCAAAATCTTTAGCTTTTAATTTACCACGATTGTCATATCTAAAACCGAAACTAGGATGTTCATCAACACGAAAAGGACTTGATATAAATTCTCCAGTTTCAATACAGTTTTCTATTACTTCTGTATCTACACCTGTATAAGCACTAAAAATGCTTACTTGACTTATTTTAGAAAGTATAAATTCTTTAGTAAGATTACCGTTAGTTACAGTTCTTCTCATATTGGTTTTAACATCTTAAACGTGGATAATAAAAAAGGAGTAAGACACCAAATATAGTATCTTACTCCTTTATATCCAACTATTTAACTAACTTTTCTCAGAACGGTAGGTCGTCAGCAGGATTTCCACCAGCAGCAAAAGGTGAAGCTGCAAAGTCAGTCGGTGCAGTTCCAGGCATTGCTCCTCCCATTTGAACTCCTGGCATAGCTCCACCCATCATAGGTGCAGCAGCAGGCATAGCAGGCGCAGCAGCTTTTGTTTCACGATATACGATAGATTCTTTAGCAGGGTCTACTTTCAACATCGGAGCAACATTCTGCTTATAAAGCTCAATGCAACCTTCTCCAACAAAGTTAGTAAATCCTAAATCACCCATTGTAGATTTACCACGAACAACAGGTTGCCAAGTATTCTTAACTTTAGTGAAGCGAAGAAGCTTAACCCAAACTGGAAGAATACCTCCTGTTGTGCTCTTATAAACAGGTTTACCGTCATTGTTCATCATCTTAATGAAGTTCTCGAACATAGACTTCCAACCATCTACAACAACTTGCGGTTCAACAGGAACATAATTTCCTTCATCATCACTATCTTCAAAAGGTAAGCATAAAGCGTCTTCTTCTTCCTCAGTCATAGGACGACCTTTAAGGATATATACATCCATAAGATGTTTCATCCAACTAAGAACAGAATCAACTTTCCAAGCTTCTGCACCACCAACAATAGTAAGAGCATTACTTTCAGCCGGCATCATACGGTGAGTAACATAACGACGAACAGATTCATTTTCATCATTACTTGCAAATGTTACAGTAAGGATAGGAATAGCCAAACCAGCAAATGATTGCAAACCTTGAACTTCTTCTCCAAGAGTTACCCATTTGATTTCTACATTATCAAGATGTCCAATAAACAAACCATTAGGTTTAGCATCTCTACGTTCGTCAAACTTTAAACGAGAAGCAGCACGAGTATCATTACTAATACCTCTACGCTTTTTCTTAGGTTGAGCTTCTTCTTGTTTGGTACTTACAGGTTCTCCTGCATTAACGTTCTTTTGTTCTTCTTTAGTTTGAGTACTCATTTCAACTAAATTTAAAAGATTAATAAAATATATAGATAAAAAGAGAGCCGCACTTAGATTAACTCCATGTACGGCTCTACATTATTAAATGAAAAAGGATGTCTAATAACGGACGAGTTATTCAGCTTGTTCAGCCTTCTTTTCACCAATACGAGCAGGTTTCTCTTCACGAGATTCGCCAAGTACAGCAACTTTAACAGCTACATTTTCATAACCATTGAAGATTTCTGCATCAGCAAGTTCTTCCGGATTTATAGAGAATGCTAAGTTCATAGTCCTAGCACGGTCTCCCATGTGAGCCTTCAACTGCATCCAAACGTTAGAGTCAGTAAATGTCAATGAAACTCCTGTACCAGTAGTTCCGGCAGGATTTGCAGATTTGCTTCCTTTACGTTTCGGAATTTCGTCACCTTGAATAGCTTCCATAAGAACAGCTTTCAATTCCTCTTCTGTAGCTCCTTCACGGTTCAAAGCGGCAACCAATTCTTCATTCTGTGAGTTACGGGCAGATTCCAAGCAATCCTCGAAGTGTGCTTCTACATACTTCATCTTGTCATCTTTCGACATACGTTCACGAGTAGTTTTCGGATTACCTTTTGCATCAAATTCCTGGATACCTTTGGCAATACCCCACATATCAAATTCTCTATGGATAGCGATAGCAGCTTCCGGAGATTCAATATCAAAACCGTTTTCGGTACAGAACTCAACAAGTTCAGGAACTTTGTTACGAATAGCTTCTGTAACATTGTCGGCAGTAGTTACAAACATAATGTTGTCACCAGATTGCAAACCAAGTGCTTTAGAAACAGGAGGTGTAATACGGAAACCGCCCAATGCAGCATTTGCTACAAGTTCTGGTTCATAACTTACATTTCTCTGACCTGCACTAACTGCACTAAAACCGAATGACATTTTTCCAAAAGTTTTCATTGTTTTATAGATTAAATTGTTTATAAATATGAGCTTTATCAGCTCGTTAATTTCACTTTACTTCTTGAGCTTCAATATCAATAATGTCTGCATCGTTAAGCTCTGCACCAGCAACTATTTTAAGTTCGGTAGTTTCATACACACCAAACAGAATATCGCTAGCTATATCACGAGCAGCATAAGTAAATGCTCTGTGACTGATAAGTATTCGAGGATACTTTTTATATGTATCTTTCTCAAACATTTCAGCAGCTTGAGCTTCACTAAAACTAAATTTACCAATAGAATGAACTTCCTTACCACGAACTACACGACAAATATCGTATTCAGTTACATAATCAACTGGTTGATTAGGTATTCGATAAACAGGAACAAGACCTTGTTTAGCAAGTTCTTGCGCATGAGCAGGATTCATAGCAATAGACAATTTGTTATTCCATTGATAACTCTTATATATATTGCCGTTAAAATCTTTAAAATAAAGAGTAGGGTATACATAAACTACATCATCATCTTTATTCTCTGCTTGTTTCTTTTCTACTTCTTTACGATTATTGCATTTAATACAATAGTCAGGAAGTTTATCTTCAACATAAACGTTAAAACCATCTGTATATTCATACAGAGGACTATAATCTTTTTTACATTCCCATGTTAGTCCTGCCTTTGATAATAACGATTTAATAACATGAATATCAATTCCTGTTTTACCGTTTATAACGTGGATATGTTCAAGGCAAGTACTAAATGGAAGATTAAGGTCTTGCGCTCTCATCAGAACAGCCAAACCATCTTCTACACTAGCAATACCACCTTTCTTACTACGCATTATCTGTAACATAAACACTTTAGCATTCTCTAATTGAGCTGGGTCTAAAAGGTTTATACTATTCAATGCGTGAACTACATTTCCAACAGGTTGAATATTCACATCTTTACTTGTTGCTACAACGGAATGTTCTTTTGTAGCAACTTCTTTCTTTTGTTCTTCTACTTTCTCGTCCATTAATTCAAAGACCGTTTGTTTTCACACCACAAATATAAATCTCTTTTCGTTATCCGCAAACAATTCCACAATTATTTTCATCAAAATTTGTATCTTGACTTAATGTGGTTGTTACATCAGTATAATGATTCGGTTTAAGCTGCATTAGCTTCATTTCTTCAACAGTTCCCTGCATGAATACCTTATATATAATATGTGGTGTAGAGTTAAACATAACCTTATTAAAACGGTATTTAAGAGCCGTAACTTCATCGCATAGAGGACTTGTAATTATCCACATATCAACATTGATTCTAAGCTCGTCTGACGAACTATTTTTGACGGATAATACTCTTAATCGTCCTTCTTGAAATAATCGCTCATTGATGCTGGAAATAGCCTTAGATTTGATATATCTAGGCTTGCCTTTGGCACTACCGCTCTTGTAAGTCACCGGAATACCGTTTTCATCTAATAGAAGTTTTGGTTCAATACAATCATGATAATCTCCAACAGCAACTCCATATTCTTCTAAATATTTAGTTACTTTAGCAGCATAGTCTCCTCTTTTAGATATAATCATTATTTGTTTATCAGGATTTCCAAGAACAAGACTTAATATCATAGGTAGTTTTGCATCACTATCAGTAAGGAGATTGCTTCTATTACGCATAATCTCATAACAAGTAGTAGCTTTATCTAATAGAATATTAGGATTATAACATTCATCAACTTGTCTATTAAATCCTATAGTCATATCCAATTCAGGAGACCAACCATTATTCAAAGCTAATTGATTACGAAATTCTGCGCCACTAATACCAGCTTTGGTATCTCCAATTCTAGCTTTAGTAATATTATCAAAATCTCCAAATATATTCATACACTGAGTTATAAAATCAGTGTATTTATCATATAGTTCTCTGTCAGCAGTAGGCAGTGTACAACCTACTCTTCTTTCCTCTACGGGGGAACTTAAATTAACAGCATTTAAATCATTGGCACTAAGTTCTGTATTTACAGCAGGATAATGTTTGTATATTTCTGCTAAATCATCAGTCTTAATAACATCTTTAGTTATAATAAACAGATGAAAATCAGAAGTAGTTCCTACACAATTAACATACAAACTATAACGTTTAAGACCAACAAAAATAGCAAGATTATATGTATATCTATACTTAGCATTAATATAAGTTTCACTTAATATAGTAATATGGTCTTGATTTATATCATTTTCTTTAAGAGCATCAACAATATTCTTTCTAGTATAATAACTATCTACAGCTATAAATACTTTTAGGTCAGGATTCTTAGCTCGCATCCGTTTAAGAATAACCATAATAAGTTTGGTATATTCCATAGGTTTAATACAGTGCACAGTTCCATGTCCTTTATTATTAATACCCCATTTATCAGCTAATTTATCATACATCAAATCCAGTGTCTTCATAATCATCTAATTCAATATTATCTTCTTCAATATCTTCAAATGCGGAATCATCAAAAAGACTATTAAATTGTCCATAGGCTTTCTTAATACGAGTACGTCCCTTACCTTTAGGACTAATTCCTAGTTTAATAGGATTAATAATCTTCATCGCTTCTTCGTAATAATATTTATAATTTATATTCCGCAATGAAATATCCATATCATCAAGAGTATTAATAACAGTAACAACCGAACCAGCAGCCATACGAGAACGAGATGCAGTATCATTATGAACTTTCTCAACTATACAACCTGTATTAGATACATAAAACCTAACATATCTTTGACATACAACTCTTTGAACTTGCTGATTATTAACAAATGTTTGTTCTACATGAAATTGTCGTCCAACGTTTTGAGTTTTACAAAAGTCAAGAATATTAGTAGTATCACGTAATGTTTCCATTACAGGTTTATGTTCAAGAAAATAGTTACTAACTGCTTGTGCAACAATAGGCATATCATAACCTTTTTGTAAATCAACAGCATACATAAGAGGATTTAACGCTCCTTTATATTCAAGTTTCAATCCTTTTTTGGTACGAAATTGAGCAATATAATTATTTACATCTCTCGCTATAAGACAATGAACAATATCTGCATCAGCTTTTAATTTAGACCTTTGTTCCCATCTACTAGCAATTTCGTTAAATGTATCCCATTGACTATCTTTAATCTTAACCATAAGACCATCAGTATTAGCACTAACAACTTTTATATTGTTCTGTACTAATTCCTCTATCAACATTAAGATTAATAATTGTCCATTTATCGTTACTTTCAATACAGCTAATCTATCATACAAATCTCCTTTTTCAAATCCAAGCTTGCCGTATATAGAATTTATCACAATCTTTAGTACTAATGCTAAAACTTCTCTAGGAATTCCATCTATAATTTCTTCTAAACTATGCTTAACAGTAACTCGCGTATCTTTCATCCACGTTATCAACCCAACGAATACCGATTTAATCATATGTTCTGGATATATCCAATAAGAACTCATGATTGACGGATACATCGAATTGATATCCCAGTGTACTAGAGTAAACGGTTCTGCTTTTTGAAGTTCCCCCGTAGGGGATGGACAAGGTATAACACCATGACATCCATAATCGCTAGTACTCCATATTTCCATAGGAATATCTTGACTATGAAGCCCACCAGTTCCCATACTATAAATAGTATCTCCAATAGTTAGAATCTCATTAAATTCTTCTTTATTAACTCTATAAAGAACCTTCTTTTTAATTCTATCAAGAAAACTTTTAAGTTGAGACGTTTTAAATTCGATATTATCAAATATAACACGACTAAGTTTCATAGCAGTTCTTTCAGTCTTTTTACCTTTCCATTTTTCAGGTGGTAAACCACTTCGTTCTGAATAGAATTTCTCAAACAGTTTATCAGCCATATTACTACGGCTACTATTAAGAAGGTCAACTTTATATACGCTACTAACAGAATATCTAGACCTAATTTCTTCCGGATTAAGACGAACAATTTCGCATACAATAAATACATCATTTTTATTATAATGCATCATAGGTGGAATATATTCATCTAATATATATCTATCCCACTTGTCAACAAGTTTATTAACTTTGTCAGGAGGTAGTCCTTTATATAATAGATTATCATAATAAAGTTCTACATCTTTGTCACAAATAGGAGGAAGTTCATATTCTAGTAATTCAAACCATTGAAGATTTATAGAAGTTTGTTTAAGACCTTTAGGAGTAGCTTTTCGTTCTCCTGTATCTTTATCAATTCTAACACCAGCTTTATTAAGAGCGAATATTCGCATAACATCAATACCAATATAAGGAAGTTTAAAACGTTTAACAGTATTAATCTGAAAATCATTATATAGTTGTTCCTTATCTTCTTGTAGAGAAATAATCTTTTTACTAAGATTATATAGATACTTTATTAAGTCCTTAGTATTATCATAGTAATTAACATTCATAAGAAACCCAGCCACCATAAGATTATCGTAGCTAAGTCCATTATAAGTATATACATTAACACCTTTATGTCGCATATCATTAATATAACCAACTAAACTCAATAATTGACTATCGTCTTTATCTGTAATATAAAACGCATCACATTTGACAGTATCAAGTCTACGTTTAATTTCAGCAACAGTTAGTTTTTGAACCAACGGTATAGGCTTACCTTTGTCATTAACACAATCTGCAAATACTTTCAGATAATCATTAAGACTAATAAAAGTAATAGAATAAAAATTTGGAAGTACTTCAACGTCCGCAGCTCTACAATCAATCACTTCTTATATATTTCATATATTATAAGCACTAAGTTCTTTGACAAGTAAGTCTTTTAATACTTTATATTTATCAGCATTATAATGCTTTATTCCAAGAGAGCCATATAAATGTATAGAACGATTAATACCACAGATATTAATTCTATGATGAGTAAAATCAGGTTTATCTCTAAAGAAAAGTTTATAAACATCTCCAAAAACTATTGTATGTTCATAAGGAGTATTAACCCAATCTTTAAAGAATAAATGACTACATTTTACAACCGCATCGTCCCAACAATTATATTTAGAACTAGTATTACATCTAACAGCATAGGTAAGATAACATTCTTCTTCAAAGTTCTTTCCAGTAGCAAGACTATATATTTCTTTTAAGTCTTTGATTGCTTCTTCATCATAACGTGGAAACACGTATAAAACTTTAGAACAAATATTACCTATATTATTAGATATAACTTCATCTTCGTTTAGAAGTCTTGCTGGACAGTTTTCGCACGTTTTGTTCATTTATAATAATATTATTAGGATGTACATAATAGAATGAATATCTATCTATTTTAAATCTTGTATAAACAAGAACATCTTCTGATTCATTAAAATGTGTCCATCCAAATGTGCCATCAGTTCTAACAATAACAAAACCGTTTCTAATATTATATCCTACAACACGTCCTTTTTCTCTATTATCATTTGGTCTTATAAATTCGCAAGATTTACCTTTATATTTAATAGCGAATTCACGAGCTTTATTATCTTTATCTTCCATAGCACAAGAATAATTCTGTTGATGGTCTACTACAAGCAACATACAATCTACGTAGAAGTTCATCTTGATTAGTATAAGGATGTCCATACTTATCATATACCATATCGTTAACATCTACAAAAACTGTATTATAAGTCGAACCTTGAGCTCTATGAGAAGTTATAGCAAATCCGTAATCAATATCTCTACTAAAAACTACTTTACCATAAGGATTAAGTATATTATTAGCTAATAGATATTTTCGTTTAAATTTGAAATACTCTTTCCATTTACCAGCTCTAGTAACACTTGTAGCAGATTTAGCATCAACAATTAGATTATTAAGTTTATTAAAATAAGATTGAATAGTGAATTTATCATTATGGTCAATAATACATAGAGGTTGTGTAATCTTACCTCCATTAATAGCTTGAAATTTAACTATAAAACATTTGAAATCATGAATCGGGTCTTGAAAATCAGCTATATCATATATAATATATTCATCACTATTCTGTATAATAGCATCATTAAAATCATCAACAATAGTAGAATATGACATTATTAAGTCATTTCTAGTAATAATGCTTTTCTCAGCTTCTTTAACAATAGCTTTACGAATATAATTATTCCAAGTTGTAACTTTAGCATTAGTATATGCAATAACTTTATACTTATTTACATTCCTAGAATATTCTTCATCAGTAAATGCTTGTTCTATATGATAATCAAATTCAGAAGGACTACAAACAGTATATCCACATCCAAATTCATTATAAGCACTTTTATGTTTAGGATTACTTATATAAGAAAGCATATCATAACGTTTATTAGCAATATCAGACCGAAGCAATTCAAGAAGATATGTGATAGGATTATTATCTCCTTGTCTCACAACTTCTTTTAATACATTAGTCTTAGTAGCAATAGTAAATGCTCTACTAGTTTTCTCATTAACAGGCGGTAATTGTGCTCCATCACCAACGTAGATAACTTTTATTTGTCGTTGGCGACAGAAGTTGTTAATGTAATTCACTAGTTTAGAATTGAGCATAGAAGCTTCATCTATAATAAGAAGTCTAACTTCTTTTTCTAATAGTTTTACTTTACCAATAGGATTAAAAGCTGGATTCTCAGGGTCAAAGTTTTCAATATCTACATCAAGTCTAAAACCAAAAGTAGATTGAATAGTTTCAACTGCTTTTCCATTAATAGCTTTACTAAGAACTCTACAAGCTTTATGTGTTGGAGCAGCACAGACAATTACACTAGAACTGAATTTACAATTCTGTATAACATACTTAATAACAAAAGTCTTTCCAACTCCGCCAGCTCCGACAAGAGCATGAATATAATTCTTATCATCCCATTTAGCAGCTATAAATCCAATTAAATCATCAACTGCATTTGCTTGGTCTTTGGTAAACGTAACATTATCTTGTTTAGGTTCACCATATACATTCATAGTTCGTTTTCAATATCAAGTTCTCCATTCTTAACTTTTTCTTCATATTCTCTCCAATCACGAAGAGATAAAGCCATACCTTCAATGTCTGCTATGTTATAACACATAACTACGTGGAACATAATAGGACTAAAAACTGTTTTAACAATCTTACCACGAACTAATAAACCAGGAGCAATAGCACAATAGAATTTAATATTAGTAGCTTTACGACTATCTTTATCACGAATTATTTTAATTCTATGACCATATTTATCAAGCCATCTAGCATATATAACTCTTTTATGTTTAGTTTCATAAGATTCAGTAGTAATAGGATATATTTCTCCTTTATACTTTACTCTATATACTCCTTGTTTATCAATTATAATCTCACCGTCACATTTAGTCTCTATAACAACATATTTGCTACTTGCTCTTTGTCTTTTAGATTTAGCACTTGAACTAAAAGACACTTTAAACGTAGGCATAACATATTATTTTCTATTAAATTTATTCTTAGAAAGACTAGATTTAACAGAGCCAATAATATCTATCTTGGTCTTACGTTTTTCAGCTTTAGCAGCAGCTTTAGCAGCTCTTTTCGCTTCTTGTTCAGCAATCTTAGCAGCTCGTTGTTCGTCCAAATCCACTTGTATAAGTGTATAACCACAGTATTTAGTAAGAAAATCAATTCTTCCCCAAAAACTATTACCAATAAGATTAGTATCTTTAATAACACTAATCGCTTTGTCATTAATAGTTATAGCCGGATTTTTACACAATTCTCTAACTACCGTTACTTCATCATATTTTCCCATATTTTACATAACATTTAAAAAGTTAATAAATTCACATCATAAAAGTAAATATCAGTAAGTATATAATAACTATAACACAATCAGCAATAATAGCTCTATTAAGAGTTATAAATTTAACAAGATGTAGTTCTTCTATAATATGAATAGCTACAATTAATAATAGACATATAGTAAAAAATATAATATCTGTCATAATAATATCTATTTAATGATTAAGCCAAAGGTCGGAACTTCGTTCCTCCCGCCCCCCGTAGAGGATGGATATGAATATAATCTATACCGACTCATTTATCGTCACTACTATTAATATGTTCATAAACCACATCAACAATTCTCTTAACATTATCAGTTAAAGTCTTTATATGTTCAGTACTTTTAAGAACATTATCAGCAAGTTTAACAACTTGTTCTTTAAGATTAACTTGACGCTTTAGAGCTTCATTAAGTTGTTCTTGTAATTTATATACACGTTGTCTTAGCATAACAATATCAACAATTAACAACGCTATAGCAAGAAGCATAATCCAAATTAAATTTTCCATGCGGCACTATGTATTTTTCTAACAATATCATCTCTAAATTCTTTACATTCATGTCTTGCCAAATCTTTAATAAGAATATCACAAAACTCAATATCAGGATAACCAAATATAATATCAAGGCATCTACAGTAGTATTCAAGCCATTCTAAATAAGCATCATCATCTCTTCTATGAACTTCAGCAATTTTAGCAATAGCTCTAGCAGTATAACTATTCTTAGCTAGTAAATCATTCCAATGTTCTTTGATATATTTAATATCTGACCAATTCTTTGCATTCTTGGCACAGTTATGTTCTATAACTCCAAACCATTGTTTAGCGGCAGTTTTAGTATTATGATAACAGAAATCAACACTATTCTTATGAAGAGTAATATCAATACCATTATCAATTATTTTAAGTTTTAGTTCTCGTTTAGCAAAATCTACCCAAACACAAATAGCAAGTTTATCTTTAAAATAACCTCGCTTAATTCTAACAACATCATATACATGAACACTATTAGTATTATCTGAATATTTCATTGTCGGTCTATTATTCATAAAATATAATATTATATAATTCGACTTATTTTAAGGCTCACAGTTGAACGATTATCAAAAATGATACAGTTTATCATATTGAATATTAAAATTCAATAGAGGACAAATAATGCACATTCTCGCTCATATTATATGCCGGAGCGAGTAGCATTTCATCAATCAGAATCTTACCACCGAATCCATCATCTATACGATAAAGTATCTTATCTTCTTCTTGACTACAATGTCTAACAACTATATCTTCAACTCTGCCAACAATAACCTTATCTTCTATAAAAGAATGAACATAATCACCTATTTTATATTTAGCATTATCAGCGATAAATTGTTCTTCAATAGAAGACATCATTACTTCTTCAATATTATCCATAATAAATTTATATATTAAGTTTAACAATAAGTTCTAAACAACAAAGCCCAATAATACTTTCACAAGCACTATTGGGCACATTAAAACCAAAATCGAGTTTAAAAATTGTTTCACACATAGACTATAATATATTATAGTTTCGGACTTCATTTCGTCCATCATCAGTATGTGAATTTAAAGCAATAGTCCTATCTTCACAGACAAGACTATCAATATCAGAAATCTATAACACGAAATGGTACTATCTTCGCAGACAATATCATTCAACAACAGACAAATAAAAATAAACACAATATGACAACTTAACTTCTCTAAGTTAATGTCAAAACAAAACTATGTTATTATGGATAAGAAAAATCATTTCTGTTTCTTTAGCTCGGCAATAAGCTCTTCTTTAGTCATATCTTCGTAAGATTTAACACCATGTTTATGTTCTAAAATCCAACGAAGTTTATTATCAATCTTTTGACTAACAATCACCATTTGCCTTTTTAGTACTTCTGCAAATCCGTCACAAATATATTCTACATTTGCTTTACCATATTTAGCAATATCTTCTTCTGTAACAGATTCAATAGTCTTCATTATACAATAAGGACAGAAACAATCAATTTCTTCTTTAAGAGCTTTTTCTCTTTGGTCTTCAACAAATTCAGCAACACTTTGATTAGCTTCTTTAGCTCCTTTAATATCGCCTTCGATAAGCTTAATTACACGGTCATGATATTCCTTATCTTTAGATTCATTAGCCGCTTCGGCAATATCCTCTTTAATACTATTAAGTATTTCTTCGATAGATGCACCATCAGCTTTACCAAATATTGCTTTACCAACTCCTTCAATATCTATAACTTTAGCTTTCATTTTATTATCTCCTATTAGTCTAATTATTATTTTTGATTATAAAAACCGAATTTATCTTCATCATCATTATCATTATCATTATCATCAAAAACTTCATTATCAGCTAGAATATCAATATCACTACCCAATAACTCACCATGAACTTCTGTTGTATTATGTTTATCTACATCAGATTCTCCATGTTTATCAATAGTTCTAATATATGTAATTTTTGACATATAAGCTCTATTATGATTAGGCTGTTCCCCCGTAGAGGAAGGGATATGATATAAGTCATACCATCTCTCCATCTCCTACGGGGGAACTCCACTGCTTAATCTATGACATCAATTCCTTCTTTGTCCATAAAATCACTAATAGTCTGTTGAGCAGCATTAGCGAATTGATTAAATGAACTTATAAGTGCAACAAGAAAGAACTTCTCTTTATAAGAATACTCCTTAATAATTCCATCAGAACTTACACGGAACTTATTCCACAAGAACTTCACGTAATTACCCTTACCATCTTTACGAATAACTCCTATTTGAGATAGATGGTTAAGAATGTTCAATGAACAATACCTACGAATAGCAGCATTATCTTTAGGGATATATGCAATTTCTAATACATGGTCAGGTACATCAACATTGATTTCACGTTTCTCTTTACCTACAACGGTTCTAGTTTTGCCGGAAACTGCTTTATTAGCAGGTTTATTAACCGTTGTTTGTTCTTGTGGAGCAGGAGCTTCAGCAGGTTGTTCTACAGCAGTTTCAGTTTTATCAATTCCAACTTTAATATCTTCTTTCTCCTCGATTTTAGTTTCTTCTGCAATAACAGTTTCAACTTCTTTCTTAGCTCTAGCAGCTTTCTTTGCAGCATATTTACTTACAGGAGCGCTGCCTTCCTTCTTAATCTGTGCCATAGTTATAACTATATTAAATATTAACAATAATAGTTGGATTAGCAGTAGCATTACCAACCTTTCAATAGACAAACATATCAATACTTATCTTAACTACCAAATAATATAGCAGTTTTATTTTATAGAACTGTGTTAAATACGAATATTAGTACAACTTGAACTACTCATTCTTCGATAGCAGCAATTATATTGATTTTATGTCTTAGAAGTCTTATCAGAAACACTATGTATATTCCAATATAACGTTCGTATTACGATAGTCAACAGTATCTCTACCATTGACTATCATAACATATACATCTTAGAATCCACCGATTCCCATCATGTTCATTGCCAGCATATTCAGCATCTGCTTAGCCTTTGGACATATCTCAATCTTTACAATATGATTGATAATAGTATCATGACCAAGAACTGTACCTTCACTGTCAGAACTAGCAAACGGATTCTTATAGATTTCATCCGCAGCAACTTCTTCTTGAACAATGTCAATCTTAGAACCGGCAAGTATTACCTCAAGACCTTTAGGATTCTGGATAAGCTGATTAGCAGCCCAAGCTGTTTCATCACTATCTTTAAGTACTGATGCAATACTATAAGATGAAGCAAATACAGTAGCAGTTTCGCCTTTAGCAAATACTCCATCAGTATCAGATATATATCCAGGAATACCACGTTCAAGACTCAGACTAACCATAACATAGTTGTCTTTAGGTGTAATAATACTACTACGAACACGTAGATTAGTAATCTTAGCACAACCTTTAGCAAGAAGTTCTGCAACTACCTGCTTATTAGTCTTAATTTTAGACACGTTAACACCATTGTTGTCATTAGCTGTATTCTCAGCATTATTAGCACCTTCAACAACAACATTTTTCTTAGCAATTTCGGCTGCTTTACCATCTTTCAATTCTGCCATAGCAATATAATTTATTTAGTTAGTAATAGATTTGGATTATCAACAACAATAACTCTTATACAGTTATCATCATTAACTCTCCGAGATTTATTTTGTTAGTGAATGAGTTAAAGATATTATTATATATCTAGATAGATTTACCATCTATCATTCAATATAAAACAATATCAAACCATATAATAATCTATAATATGTAACCATTATCTATCAGATATTGATAGAGATTGTCATTATGGAGACAATGTGGAACATTATATAGACGATTATATAAGAGATAATATAGATAATAATAAAGCTAGTCTTAAAGTAATACTTTAAGTCACTTGAAGTAATGGTTGAAGTGTAGCTCTATCAAGAACTATTATAAGAATTAAAGCAGAAGCTTTATCAGGAGCTATTATAGCACTTGGAGAAATATCTTTATCAGAAGATACTATAAGAATTATAGTAATATGATAAGGATGATTAGGAGGAATAGAAGATATAACAACTCTATCAAGAACTATTATAACTTTTGGAAAAATAAGATAAGAAACAGGAAATCTAAGATCTAATGAAAGATTTGGAGGAAGATTTGGAGGAAGATTTGGAGGATTTTCTATAGTATTTTTTATAGTATCTTCTCCATTATCTTCTACATCTCCATCTCCATAACCATCCACATCCTCATCCACATCCTCATCCCCATCTCCATCTCCTGTCTCCATCTCCTGTCACCATCTCCTATTACCATCCACATCCTCATCATTTTTCACCACCATC
>ENA-OPWX01000077-OPWX01000077.1-human-gut-metagenome-genome-assembly--contig:-NODE-77-length-87192-cov-3.960717_pt1 | contig 87192 bp, 86 predicted proteins | sample MGYA00241514_ERZ502020 | MGnify/ENA primary metagenome ERZ502020 (study PRJEB25962, sample SAMEA2042105) | human gut metagenome | biome: human gut; feature: human-associated habitat; material: faeces... | reverse complement strand
GGTAACTTAATTATATAGGAAAAGAATCTCTATGCCTATTTCTTTTTTACTTTACTCCCAAGTAAAGTGTACAACCTTTTTTATTGCAGGAACATTTTTGGGAATCCCGGTCTTTGGATGGGATATTTGAAAAACTCTCCAGAGCCAGGCGCTTGGCAGACAGACTTAAATTGACGAAAAATTAAGAAAATAGTCGAAGATTTTTTGACTGCACTATGGTATGATAAATAAAAATTCTACAGATAGGAGGCCATATGAGAACAGTCAGTGAACAGGAAATCATCAGCCTGGCTCCCAATACGGGGGCTGTATCCAATGGAAGAAAAATCTCTTCCAGCCAGAGATTTGTGTCCAGAATGCGATCTGCAGATGATACCTTCTACATGGGGGAATGTAAGGGAAGCGGAAAATCGAATTACAGAGTGTCGGCCGACTTTGTGAAGGAGGGAGCGCCAGTCTTCCGGTGTAGCTGCCCCAGCCGGCAGTTTCCATGCAAGCACGCGGTTGCTCTGCTGTTTGAGATAGAGGCGGGGAAGGATTTCCCCATAGGAGAGATTCCGGAGGATATTCTGGAAAAGAGAGTGAAAAAGGAAGCCAGAGAGAGGAAGGCGGAGCAGGCCGCTGAAGAGAGGGAAGGAAAATCAGGGATTCAGGATTCCGGGGAAGAAGGTTCTGCCGGGACGGAGAAAAAGGGCGGCAAGTCTTCCAAAGCCAGATCAGGATCCAGGAGCGCCAGAACGAAAAAGCTGAAAAAGCAGCTGGAAGGGCTGGCCATGCTGGGACAGCTGACAGATTCTCTTCTTACAGCCGGACTGGCGTCCATGGGAAGCATTTCCCTTAAAGAGTACAGAGAGCTGTCTAAGCAGCTGGGAGATTACTATCTGCCCGGTCCTCAGGCGGGGCTGAACCGTCTGATTTTCCAGATGGAGAAGTATCAGAAGATCCAGGATGAGGCCTGCCGGAAGGAGGCTGTCCGCATTCTGATCCGTCTGCGGGCGCTGAGAAAGAAAGGGGAGGCTTATTTGACGGATCAGCTGGAACAGGATTCTGAGGAGACAGGAAGCTGGCTTTACGAGGAGCTGGGAGGAATCTGGCGTCTGGATCAGTTGGAGAAGCTGGGATTCAAAAAAGAGAACGCCTCTCTTTTGCAGCTGGCCTTTTCAATCCGGTACGACGAGGCGGTGAAAGAGTATATTGACGAGGGCTTCTGGGCGGATATCGAGACAGGCGAGGTGTCGGTGACGAGAAATTACAGGCCGTTAAAGGCGCTTAAATACATTAAGCAGGAGGATTCCTGTTTTTCCCTTCTGAAGGTTCCGCTTCTTCTGTATTATCCGGGAGAGGGAAACAGGAGGATCCGCTGGGACACGGCTTCTTTTGCCGAACCGGAGGACAGAGACAGAAAAGCTCTGATGGAGAAGGTCCAGACAGATTTTACGGCGGCGGTGAAGCAGGCCAAGGGTCAGTTAAAAAATACGCTGTCCGACGATTTCTGCGCCATTCTTCTGGCCTTTTCAAGGATTGGCCGCATCCCGGAAGAGGGAAAGGAAGGCGCGTGGCGTTATGCGGCGGAAGACAGGGCTGGAAACAGAATTGAGCTGAGGGATCGAAAGGGAGAGGGCTGGGAGCCGTGCACAGCTGTGCTGGATATGGTTTCTGATCCATCTCTTCTGCAAAATCAGGTTTTGTTTGGTTTTCTCTACTATGACGAGGACGACCGAAGCATCTGCCTCCATCCGAGAAGCATTGTGACAGAGAAAGAGATTATGAGGCTTCTGTATTAGGAAAAAGGAGGGATGAATATGAATCTGACGGCTTTATATGAACTGAAGGAACAGCTGGAGACTGCCGCAGTCAGCGGGTGCGGGCTGATGAGGGAGGATTTCCGGCTGAAGAGGGCGATTGAGCAGATGAAACCGTTAGCTGCCGCGGCCCCTGTATTTCAAAAGATTGAGCAGACGGCCAGGCTGGCAGTTTCCCCAGAGTGCGGGGATCCGACTGGAACGCTTTTAGATGCTCTGGCCCTGATTGACGCGGTGGCCTGCACCCAGGGAACCGTGGGAGTGTCCGGAGAACTGCAGCCCCTGGAAGGCAGGGAGGAAACGGACGGACTCCGCCTGTTAAGCAATATTTCCTACAGCCGTATGGCTCCTCTGGTGGAAGCTCTCACGGGAACGGGGGGCGGACGGTATGCCGTCATAGTGAAGGCCATGGAGGAGGAGCCGAAGCTGTTTTGTGACTGCCGCCTGGCAGGACTTCTGGTGGGCGCCCTGGGGGACAGCTACCGGGAGCTGGCCAGCCTGGCTTACAGGCAGCTGCTGAAAACAGGCCCCGGCGTTCTGCCTCTTTTAAAGAAGGGCTTCGATGTGGCGGGAAAGAGGGAAATGTCTCTCCGGCTGGAACTGATTGGAAAGCTGGCAGGCAGATCGGAAACGCGTCTGTACCGCCAGGCAGCTCTGGAGGGGGACAAGCAGATGAAGGAGACTGCCATTCCACTTCTCAGCCTGGATCAGGAAAACGTGCCGTTTCTTTTCGATATGATGAAAGCGGAGAAGGGGACTGTAAAAAACGCTGTGCTGAAAGCGCTGTCGTGTATGGATATGGAGGATGATTCTGAATACAGAAAGGCGCTGAAAAAGAAAAAGGCGAAGGAGCAGGCGGCTATTCTGGAGGAATCCAGTCATGACAGAGCTTCCGATCTGATGGCTGATTTGATCGAACAGGAGCTGGCTTCAGAGCAGAAACAGGAGAAAAAGCGGGATTCGGAGGAGCGGAACGCTCTCTGGAGAGCGGCGGGAGGCAAGCATTCCAGAAGGCTTTTAAATTTGATTCGGACGCTTTACCAGGAAAAGCCGGAGGAAATTCCAGAATGGTTTTTCTACGATTCTCTCTGCGACAACCCATGCCGGGAGCTTTGTGAGTTTACAGAGGAAATGTTTGAAATCTGGGATAAAAGAGAGCCGGAAAAGAAGGAAAGGAGTTCAGGCCTTCTGGAGGCTGAGTGCGCGGCAAAGCTGATTACAAGGCCGGCGGCGGAGGTTTATGAGTGGTTTCAGTCCAGGGCAGAGGAGGATACGTCCGGCATTTTCCGGGCTCTTTTGGGCGTCAGGTATGCCAGCCAGAGCGGGCAGTACGTTTTCTCAGACTGGGGCCATGGAAAGGGGGAGGAGAAGAAAATGATCCCCCTGTTGGAGCCTCTGGACGGCAGATGGTACGACTGGCTTCTCACCAAGACGACCAGAAGCAGAATCAGGAGAGCCAATATTAAGCTCCGCGCGAGAACGGCCTATGACAGAGCAGCCTGGGACTGGAAGGGATGGACAAAGCTGGATACTCTTTTGGCCTCTCTGTACTGCTCGGAGCGGGAGGGCCTGGCTGAGAGATACCGGGAATATTTCGGAAGCCTTCTGCAGGACGGAGTGGGAATCGAGCGTTTCCATATTGATATATTGAGTCGCTGCGGCTATTCAGACTGGGATATGGCGGTGGACCGGATCTTAAAAAATAATAAGGATCGGTATCTCTGGGGCGTGCGGATGCTCCTTGACCAGATTCCGCTGGAAGGAAGAGCGCTGGCGGAGTGTATGAAAAAATCTCTTTCCCGCGGAACGGCCACAGGCCAGGATCGGCTTCTCGTATGGGCGGATCAGCTGATGTGCGGCGCGTCCGTGATGGAATTGATATAGCCGCAGAAAAAGAAAAGAGAGAAGATAAGAAGGCAGGAAAAAAGAGGGAAAGGCGGAAACAGGATGGGAAAGAAAAACGATGTGCAGAGACTTCCGGCGGAGGCTCTGTTTCAGAAGGAGATAGACGCGTTAATCCAGGCGGAACAGGATCCGGTGCCAACCGGGTGGAATATGTCGCCCCGATCGGTGCTGACCTACATATGCGGAGGAAAGGCGGGGGACATGGATATTTCCCCCAAATATATCGGAAACAGAAGGCTGGTGGAGATTGCCATTTCGACTCTGGTGACAGACCGGGCGCTGCTTCTGATCGGGGAGCCGGGAACGGCGAAGTCGTGGCTGTCAGAGCATCTGACTGCCGCCATTAATGGGGATTCCACCAAGGTGGTGCAGGGAACGGCGGGAACGACGGAGGAGCAGATCCGCTATTCCTGGAATTACGCCATGCTGATTGCAGACGGCCCATCGAAGGAGGCCATGCTGAAAAGCCCCGTTTACCGGGCCATGGAGACGGGAACCATCGCCAGGGTAGAGGAGATTTCCAGATGCGCCTCCGAGGTACAGGACGCGCTGATTTCCATTTTGTCAGAGAAGCGCATCTCTGTGCCGGAGCTGGGAATCGAGGTTCCGGCTAAAAAGGGATTTTCTCTGATTGCCACGGCTAATACAAGGGATAAGGGCGTCAACGATATGTCCGCCGCTCTGAAGCGGAGATTTAACATTGTAGTGCTTCCGTCACCGGAAAGCCTGGATGCAGAGATGGAGATTGTGAGAACCAGAGTGGCAGGCCTTTCTGAAAATCTGGATTTGAACGCAGCGCTGCCGGATCAGGAGGTGGTGGAGAAGGTCTGCACGATTTTCAGGGAACTGCGTTCCGGCGCGACTTTAGACGGAAAGCAGAAGCTGAAAAGCACCTCCGGCGTGCTGTCCACAGCGGAGGCAATTTCTCTTCTGGCAAACAGCATGGCGCTTGCAGGCAGCTTCGGAAACGGACGGATCACAGACGGGGATCTGGCGGCAGCTTTACAGGGAGCTGTGGTCAAGGACGAGGAGAAGGACGCCAGGGCCTGGGTGGAATATCTGGAAAACATTATGAAGAAGAGAGGATCCAGGTGGCTGGGACTTTACCAGGAGTGCCGGGACCTCAATACAATTTAGCGGCGGGATACAAGGGGTATCGTGCCCCTCAGCGGGAGGAATGAAATGGAGAGACAATGGAACAGCGGCATGGAACAGCCGGATCGGCCTCATCTGTTTGGAATCCGCCACCTGTCGCCTTCAGGAGCCTGGCATTTGAGAAAATTTCTGGATGAGACGGATCCGGAGCTGGTTCTGATCGAAGGGCCGTCCGATTTTACAGAGCTTTTGGAGGATTTGACAAAGAAGGAGGTAAAGCCTCCGGTGGCCGTTATGGCCTACACGTCCGATTTGCCGATCAGGACGATTCTCTACCCCCTGGCCGTCTACTCGCCGGAGTACCAGGCGGCGCTGTGGGCCAGGGAGAAGGGGAAAAAGGCCAGATTTTTTGATCTGCCGTCCTCGGTATTTCTGGCGCTTGAGGATCAGGAGAAGCTGTCGGAAGAAAATCCGGGAGAGAAAGACAAGGAAGACCGGGAGAGCGGGGATATCGGAACTACGAGAGACATCTACGCCCGTCTTGACCAGGCGGCGGGAACCGGGGGAAACGAGGATTTCTGGGAGCACGTGCTGGAGCACTCCGAGACGCCGAAAGGCTATCAGATGGGAGCGGCTGTCTTTGGAACGGAGCTTCGCCGCCTTTCTGAGAACACGGAGAGAGAGACAGACAGAGAAAACAGGCTTCGTGAACGCTGCATGCTTCGGGAGATCAAGAAAGCGGTGGAGGAGGGAATTCCAGCCAGCCGGATTGCGGCTGTCACAGGGGCCTTTCACGTGGCCGGTCTTTTAGAGGAAACTCCTATGACAGACGAGGAGTTTGCCGCCCTGAAGCGGCTGCCTGTCCATAAAACGCTGATGCCGTATTCGTATTTCCGCTTGTCGGGATTAAGCGGATACGGAGCTGGAAACAGAGCGCCGGCGTATTACGAGCTTTTGTGGGAGGGCAGGAAGCGGGGACAGGCAGATTACGGGGCCATTCAATATCTGGCCCGTCTGGCAGCTTTCCAGAGAAAGGAAGGAAATCCCGTCTCGTCGGCAGAGGTGATTGAAGCCCTGCGGCTGGCCGGCGCCCTGGCCCGTCTGAACGGATATGAAAACCCCTCGCTGCAGGACTTAAAGGACGGGGCGGCGGCCTGCATGGGGCATGGGAATATAGGGGAGCTGTCTGTGGCCATGGCGGATACGGAGATAGGAACCACAATGGGAAGCCTTCCCCAGGGCGTGAGCCAGACCTCTGTCCAGGCCGACTTTAACAGGAACCTGGCCCGGCTTAAGCTGGAGAGATTCCGCTCAGTGACGGCTCAGGCGCTGGATCTGGATCTCCGGGAAAAGCTGACTGTAAAATCAGAGCAGGCGGCGTTTTTAGACTTAAACCGATCCTTTTTCCTTCACAGACTGAGAATTCTCCACATCAGCTTTGCCTGCCTTTCGGACAGCCGCCAGACGGAAGCTACCTGGAAGGAGCGGTGGACTCTCAGATGGACGCCGGAAGCAGAGATGGAGCTGGTAGAGTCGGTGTTAAAGGGAGATACGGTGGAGCAGGCCGCTTCGTTTGAGCTGAAAAGCAGGGCGGACGGGGCGGAAGAGATAGGAAAGCTGTCGGAGATTATCAGGGAGGCTTTCTTATGCGGAATGCCGGAGGCCGTTGCCTATACGGTGTCGGCGCTTCAGGCCATGGCGGTGGACGCAGTGTCTGCTCCAGAGCTGGCCCAGGCGGCGGGAGCGCTCTCTTTCGTGATTCAGTACGGAGACATCAGAAAACTTGACAGGGAACCTTTAATTCCGGTGCTTAAGCAGCTGTTTTTAAGACTCTGTCTGGTGCTTCCGGGGGAGTGCCGGTGCGACGACGAGGCGGCGGACCGTTTGATTCCTGCCATGGATACGGCGGCCAGAGCGGCGGCAGCCCACGACTTCTTAGACGGACAGCGTCTGGAACGGACGTTTCGGGAGATTTCTGAGAGAGACGACGTCAATACGAGGCTGTCTGGATTTGCGGGAGCCATTCTCCTGGAAGCAGGAAAGATGTCAGAAACGGAGCTGTCAGCAGAGGTGTCCAGGCGGCTGTCCAGGGGAATTCCCGCCGAATTGGGAGCCGGGTGGTTCGAGGGCCTTTCCATGAAAAATCATTATGGTCTGATTGCCAGGCTGTCTCTCTGGAAGAGCCTGAGCGGCTATCTGGACACACTGGACGGGGAGGAGTTCAAGCGGGCTCTGGTGTTCTTAAGGAGGGCTTTCGCTGATTTTACCTCAGAGGAGAAAAATAAAATTGCCGAAAATCTGGGAGAAATCTGGCAGGTAAATCCAGCCGCAGCCAGCGCTGCTCTCAATGAAACGCTGACAGCGGAGGAGACGAAGGAGCTGCTGGAGGGACTGGAGGATTTTGATTTTGACGATATTTAAAAAGAAATGGCCAGACTGATTTGGGAGAGGAGGGCGGCCGATGGACACGATGGAACAGATGAGACGGTGGAGGCTGATTCTGGGCGGAGAGAGCGAAACGCAGTTTGAGACGATGAACGGATATGGGGAAGCCGGTCTTTCCAAAGAGCAGTTTCTGATGGATCAGGCGTTAGCCGCTATCTATAACAGCAGCGCCTACGGAGGATTCGGATCCCCGGGAAACGCTGGCAAAGGAGGCGGGAGAGGACCGTCCAATCCGCAGATTACCAGATGGCTGGGAGATGTGAGGACGCTGTTTGACCGGGATTTAGTGAAGATTATACAGGCGGACGCCATGGAGCGGTGCGGCTTAAAGCAGCTTCTCTTTGAACCGGAGGTTCTTGAAAATCTGGAGCCGGATATTGGTCTGGCCAGCACAATCCTGCTTTTAAAGGATCAGATTCCCAAGGCGTCGAAAGACAGCGTGCGGGAGTTTATTAAAAAGATTGTGGAACAGATTAACCAGCTGCTGGAGCAGGATATCAGAAGAGCGGTGACAGCTGCGGTGAACCGGAGAAACCATTCTCCTATTCCGTCTGCATCTGCCCTGGACGCCGCCATGACCATACGGCGGGGACTCAAACACTACAATCCACAGCTTAAAAAGATCGTTCCGGAGCATTTTTACTTCTTTGACAGAACCTGCAGAACGGCAGCAGAGCGGTATACGGTGATTCTCGATGTGGATCAGAGCGGATCTATGGGAGAGTCTGTGATTTATTCTTCCATTATGAGCTGTATTCTGGCCAGCATGGCGGCGGTGAAGACGCGAATTGTAGCTTTTGACACGAATATTGTGGATTTAACGGACAAATGCAGCGATCCGGTGGATCTGCTGTTCGGATTTCAGCTGGGAGGCGGCACGGATATAGACAAGTCGGTGGCCTATTGCCAGCAGTTTATAGAAAATCCGAAAAAAACTCTGTTTTTTCTGGTTACCGATCTGGAGGAGGGAGGCAACCGGGCCTCTCTTCTGCGCCGCCTGGAGGAGATCAGGCAGTCAGAGGCCTCTGTCATCTGCCTGCTGGCTATCTCCGACAGAGGAAAGCCCTGCTATGACGCCCAGATGGCCGGACGGGTGGCGGGACTTGGAATCCCCTGCTTTGCCTGCGCGCCGGAGAAGCTGCCCCTGCTTCTGGAACGGGCCTTTAAAGGCCAGGATCTGTCGGTGTTTGAGAAGCAGAAGGAATAAAATGATGGAAAGAAATAGCGCGGCTGGCGAAGGCAGAACAAGAAAAATTTTCCCTTGTTCTGCCTTTTATATTTAAGGGAACAGCAGTTTGTGGTATACTTGGAAGCAGAACAGAACTAATTTTTTGCATAACAGGAGACCATTTTATGACTTCATCACATACAACCGGCGCGTCTGCCCGCCAGGAGCTTACGCCGATTCTCAAGTGGGTGGGAGGAAAACGCCAGCTTTTAGACTTCATCCGCCCCCTGATTCCAGAGCACACCACCTACTGCGAACCCTTTGTAGGAGGGGGAGCCGTATTTTTTGACCTGCAGCCCAAGAAGGCAGTGATCAATGATTTCAACCAGGAGCTGATCAATGTCTACCAGACGGTGAAGGAGCAGCCGGAGGAGCTGATTGAGCTGCTGCTCCGCCACAGGGAACAGAACAGCCAGGAGTATTTTTACCAAATCCGTGCTCTGGACCGGGAGCCGGAGAAATATGAGGAGCTGACTCCGGCGCAGCGGGCGGCCCGGATCATCTACCTGAACAAAACCTGCTATAACGGCCTGTTCCGCGTCAACAGCGCGGGCCAGTTTAACGCCCCCTGGGGCCGCTATAAGAATCCCAACATTGTCCCAGAGGACAATATCAGGGCCATGAGCCGGTATCTGAACAAGTCTAAGACGACAATCCGCTGCGGCGACTACAGGGAAGCCCTGAAGGGGCTGAGAAAGGGAGCCTTTGTCTACCTGGATCCACCTTACATGCCTCTCAGCTCTTCCTCCTCCTTCACCGGGTATACGGCGTCTGGGTTTGGACAGGCAGAGCAGATAGAGCTGAAGAGACAGTGCGATCTGCTGAACAAAAAGGGCATAAAGTTTCTGCTCTCCAATTCCTGCTGCGATTTTATTGAGGATTTGTACAGCGGATACCAGATCGAGCGGGTTCCGGCCAAGCGGGCCATCAACGCCAGGGCGGACAGGCGGGGAGCCATTGACGAGGTGCTGGTGAGAAACTTTTAGGAGAGGCTGCATGGGAATGATCGAGGAAAAATGGAACGCCCTGTTTGAAACATACGGCATTGCGGAGCAGGTGAAGAGACAGGGGATTTTTTCAATTACGGCGGATCAGATCCGGGAATTTAAGGAACCCAGGCTGATGACGAAATTTGACACCAGAGAGTCGGTTCCCACGGTGTTTGGGAAGCTTGGCATCCTCCCTGTGACGAGGGGAAGCTACGTGATCGGAGATTTTTCCCTGTATCACGATTTTCCGGAGGAGGAGAGCAGAGGCGGCGTAATCCAGGTGGACAGGAGCAGGATTCCCGACTACCTGGAGACTATCGACGTCCGCGACGTGCGGTCGGAGGCCGCCGCCATTAAGCTTATCAGCCTTACTGGGATTCTGGAGGATTTCCTAGGGGAAAAGCGGCTGGTGGAGACGGTATCTGGGCGTATGTCCTCCGGCGCTTTTGACTTTCAGATTCACTCCGGGGACAGAAAGCATGTGTCCAGAATCCAGGTGAACAACTCTCAGCTGGAGATTGACGGAGGCTTTGAAGGGAGAGACAGCTTTGCCATTCTGGAGGGGAAAAACGTAGTTCACAGCAATTTTCTGGTGCGCCAGCTCTATTATCCTTTCCGCCTGTGGGAGGGCCGCCTGACAAAGCCAGTGCGGCCTGTCTTTCTGGTCTGTTCAAACCAGATTTTCAGACTTTTGGAGTACGAATTTGACGATCCGATGGTGTACGATTCCATCCGGCTGGTGAAAGAACAGCGGTACAGCCTGGAGGACACGAGGATTACCATGGAGGATCTGGCCGGAATCATGGGAAGCGTGCCTGTAAAGCCGGAGCCGGAGGGCGTTCCCTTTATTCAGGCCGACAGCTTTGAGAAAGTCATCTCTCTCATTGAGCATCTGGGAGAAAAGCCGCTGACCATGGCGGAGATTGCAGAGATTTTCGGCTTTCAGGAGAGACAGTCAGGCTACTACTATAACGCCTGTGCCTACCTGGGGCTGGCAGTCAGGAAAAAGGGAAGAGACGGAGTCGTCCGGGCTGAGCTGACAGAGCGGGGCGTCAGCATCAGCCGGATGGATTATAAGAAGCGCCAGCTGGCCTACGCGGGCAGGATACTGGAGCACGAAATCTTTCACCAGCTGTTTGAAACTGCGGTGCGGACGGGAAAACTGCCGGACAAGCCGTATATTCAGAGGAAAATGAAAGAATTAAGGCTCTGCGGGGACAGCCTGATCGGCAGAAGAGCTTCCTCTGTGGCCGGATGGCTCAGATGGATGGTGCGTCTGACAGAAGAGTAGGAGGAGAAAACGATGGATTCAAAAGAAGCAAGAGAGAGAATGAGAGCAGGACGGCTGTACTATGAGAGCGGAAGCGATCTGGGGGAGGAGCAGGCTAAATGTCTGGAGCTTTTATATGATTTCAATCAGACCAGGCCGTCGGAGGATGAGAAAAGGCAGGCCCTTTTAAAGGAGATGTTTGCAGAATTTGGGGAAAACTGCCATATTGAGCCGCCTCTTCACGCCAACTGGGCCGGTAAAAACGTCCATTTCGGAGACGGCGTTTACGCGAATTTCAATCTGACTCTGGTGGACGACACAGATATTTTTGTGGGGAACAGCGTCATGTTCGGGCCTAACGCGGTGGTATGTACGGGAAACCATCCAATCTGCCCTGAAATCAGGAGAAAACAGGCTCAGTATAACCTTCCGGTTCACATTGGGGACAATGTGTGGGTCGGCGCGGGAGCCATTATCCTTCCAGGCATATCCATTGGAGAAAATTCTGTGATTGGAGCGGGAAGCGTGGTGACGAAGGATATTCCGGCCAATGTGGTGGCGGTGGGAAATCCCTGCCGCGTGATCCGTCCAATTGGAGAGGAGGATCGAAAATACTACAATCACGGAGTGGAGATAGATATTGAGTAGTCCAGGTATTTGATAAGATGGATTTTGGAAAAACGGGGTAAGACACAGGGGGGGAGGCAGAAGCATATGAAGAAACAGAGGAGAAGGCATTCAGAAAGAAATGCAGCTGTGCGGGGAAAGAATTCCCCGCACATTCTGCCTCTGCTATTCCGGATAGATCAGACGGCTGTCGTCAATTACGTCTAAAACCTCCCGCAGGAAGCGATCGGCCAGCCAGTTGGCCATAGGCAGGTTCATATCCAGATAATTTCCGCAGTCCCTGGCGCAGGCTCCCGGAACCTCGCCCTGGTAATCCCTGATAAAGGCGAACATCTCCTTCATCAGAGGCACAATGTCTCTGGATTCATAGTCTCCCGACAGGAGCAGATAGAAGCCGGTGCGGCAGCCCATGGGGCCGAAGTAGAGCACCCGCTCTTTCCAGAGACTGTGGTTTCTTAAAAAGGTGGCAGCCAGGTGCTCGATGGTGTGAACCTCAGCCGTGTTCATGACCGGCTCGAAGTTAGGGCGCGTCATGCGGATGTCAAAGGTGGTAATAACCGCGTTGTCCGCCTTGTCCTTTCTGGATACGTAGACGCCCGGCAGCAGCTCTAAATGGTTGATGGTGAAGCTAGTAATTTTATCCATAAGAATTCTCCCAGTATAGAAATTTGCAGCAGTCTGCTGTAAATATCAGTGTAGCAGAGATGGGAAGGGAAGACAAGAAAATTTGAAGGCCGCTGGAATATTTCCCCTGCCGTTTATGGGAGAAAAGACGAAAACAGATGAACTTGAAACTGAGGCGGTTCTGTACTATAATGAACTCATATTGATTAGACTCTGCACAGAGGAGAAACATAAGGAGATCACGATATGTTAGACGGAAAGAAAACACTTTTCAGCGGTATGCAGGCAACAGGAAACCTGACTCTTGGAAATTATCTGGGAGCGCTGAAGAACTGGGTTACTATAAGCGACGAGTATCAGACCTTTTTCAGCGTGGTGGATATGCACTCCATCACAGTGCGCCAGGATCCGGCCGAGCTGAGAAGAAGAGCCAGAAATCTTTTGACTCTCTATATTGCCGCAGGTCTGGATCCGGAGAAGAACTGCATTTACTACCAGTCCCACGTCAGCGGCCATGCGGAGCTGTCATGGATTTTAAACTGCTTTACCTATATGGGAGAGTTAAACCGCATGACTCAGTTTAAGGATAAGGCGGCGAAGCACGCGGACAATATCAATGCCGGCCTTTTTACCTACCCGGTGCTGATGGCGGCAGATATTCTTCTGTACCAGGCAGACGTAGTTCCGGTAGGCATTGACCAGATGCAGCATCTGGAGCTGACAAGAGACATTGCGATCCGTTTCAACAACATTTACGGCGACGTGTTCACCGTTCCGGAGGCCTACATCGGAAAGGCGGGAGCCAAGATCATGAGTCTTCAGGATTCGGCCAAGAAGATGTCCAAGTCAGACGAGAATCCAAACGGCAGCATTTACCTGATGGACGATCCGGATACCATTATCCGCAAGTTCAAGAGAGCTGTGACAGATTCTGAGGCCTGCGTCCGCTACTGTGACGAGCAGCCGGGAATTAAGAACCTGATCGACATCTACAGAGCCTGTACAGGAAAGACTCCGCAGGAGGTTGAGAAGGAGTTTGACGGCAAGGGCTACGGCGACTTTAAGATGGCTGTCGGCGAGGCGGTTGTGGACGTGCTCCGTCCTCTTCAGGAGAGATATGCAGAGCTTTCCAAGGACAAGGCCTACATTGACAGCGTGATTAAGAACAACGCTGAGAAGGCCCAGTATTTTTCAAATAAGACGCTGCGCAAGGTTCAGAAAAAGGTGGGATTCCCGGAGAAGATCCGCTAGAGAAAGCCGCTGGCGCGGACACGGCCAGGGAATATTTTTAACAGGTGTAAGAGAGGAATCCATGAATGCATGGGTTCCTTTTTTTATCTTTTTACATATTCGCAGAGTTGACTATTGAACATCTGCCTGAATTTTTTTATAATATATCTGATCAGCTGAGAGAAGACAGGTATTTTGCCGGCTTTTGGCGTGGGGTCAGAGAACAGGGCGCGTTTTGCTGCAGAAAGCAGCGTTTCTGTTCTGGGCGGACGGAAATAAGATTGGAGGAAACGGCTATGAAAAAAATTATCAACAGTGTGGAGCAGGTGGAGAATGAGATGGTCCTCGGCATGGCCAAGGCGTATCCACAGTATGTGAGAAAGCTGGACTGCGGAAACGTGGTTGTCCGCGCCAACAGAAAAGAGGGAAAGGTAGCGCTGATCAGCGGCGGAGGCAGCGGCCATGAGCCGGCTCACGGCGGCTATGTGGGAGAGGGAATGCTGGACGCGGCCGTATCCGGAGCTGTATTTACATCCCCGACGCCGGATCAGATTTATGAGGGAATCAAGGCAGTTGCCACAGACCAGGGCGTTCTCATGGTTATCAAGAACTATACGGGAGACGTGATGAACTTTGAGATGGCCGGAGAGATGGCCCAGATGGAGGGCATCAAGGTCGCTCAGGTCGTTGTAAACGACGATGTGGCCGTAAAGGACAGCCTTTACACCGTAGGCCGCAGAGGTGTGGCGGGAACTGTGTTTGTACATAAGATTGCAGGAGCCAAGGCAGAGACAGGCGCTTCCTTAGAGGAGGTTCAGGCTGTGGCCCAGAAAGTCATTGACAATGTAAGAACCATGGGAATGGCCATCCGTCCATGCACCGTTCCGGCGGCAGGACAGCCGGGCTTTGAGCTGAACGACGACGAAATGGAAGTGGGAATCGGCATCCACGGCGAGCCTGGAACCCACAGAGAGCCCCTTAAAAAGGCAGACGAGATCGTGGATCTTCTGTTAGAGAAGATTTTAGCAGATCTGGACTACAGCGGAAAAGAGGTGGCGGTGATGATTAACGGATCCGGAGCGACGCCTCTGATGGAGCTGTTTATTGTAAATAACCGCGTATCAGACGTTCTGGCTGAGAAAGGCGTCAAGGTTTATAAGACGTTGGTGGGCGAGTACATGACGTCCATTGAGATGGAGGGATTTTCTATTTCACTGCTGCGCCTGGACGACGAGCTGAAGGAGCTTCTGGACGCAAAGGCAGATACGCCGGCATTTAAGGCTTAAGAAGCAGACGGCGGGGGAGGCCTTTTGCGCTTCTCCTGCCGTTTCAGATTACAGGATCCGCCGGATAGAGGGCGGCTGTCCTGAAAAATATGAAAACAGGAGATGGGATAATGACAGACAGCGCTAAGATAATTGAACTGCTTGACAAAATCGGAGATAAGATTATAGAGGAAAAGGAGTTTCTGACAGAGCTTGATAAGCCGATCGGAGACTGTGACCACGGCATTAACATGGCCAGAGGCTTCGGCGAGGTGAAGAAAAAGCTGCCGGGTATGGCGGACAGCGACCTGGGAACTATCTTTAAGACTACCGGCATGACCCTGGTATCCACAGTGGGAGGATCCGCCGGACCGCTCTACGGAACGGCTTTTATGAAAATGGGTATGGCTCTGGCTGGAAAGAAGGAAATGAGCTTTAACGAATTCCTGACAGCCTTTGAAGCGGCTGTGGAGGGCGTAAAGCAGAGAGGAAAGTCTGACAGGAGCGAGAAGACCATGTTGGATGCCATGATCCCGGCGCTGGAGGCCATGAAGGCCGCCGCAGCAGAGGGCAAAGACGCAGAAACAGCCTGGAAGGAAGGCACAGAGGCGGCTGAGGCAGGCGTAGAGTACACGAAGACGATTATCGCCACCAAGGGAAGAGCCAGCTATGTAGGAGAGAGAAGCATCGGCCATCAGGATCCGGGAGCGACTTCCTTTACCTTTATGATGGAGACAGTGGGAGCGGCACTTTAGGAGAGGAAGTAAAACGGAGGAGAACAGATGGTAGGAATCGTGATTGTGTCCCACAGTAAGAACCTGGCGGACAGTGTGGTGGAATTTACAGGATTGATGGCTCCTGACGCGAAGATTGCGGCGGCAGGGGGCATGGAGGACGGCGGCTTCGGAACCAGCTTCGAGAAGATTCAGAAGGCCATTGAAAGCGTCTACTCGGAGGAGGGAGTCATTGTCCTCATGGATATGGGAAGCGCGGTGATGACGACGGAGATGGTGCTTGACATGTTTGAGCCGGATACCGTTAAGATGGCGGACTGCCCGCTGGTGGAGGGAGCGGTGGTCGCCACTATCAACGCAGTCAGCGGCATGAAGATGGATGAGATTCTGGCGGCTTTAAGCCAGGTGGCAGGCACGCCGAAATTCTAGATTTAAGACATAAGAAGGAGGGTGGTATATGAGAAGATGGAGAAAGGCGGCAGCGGTCCTTATGGCTGGCGCGTTAGCGGTGGCAGCAGTGTCGGGATGCGCTAAGAAGCAGGATCCCAAAGAAATTTACAGCGCGGCGATGGAGAAGAACAGCGCCCTGGACAGCGTTGACATGGACGTGACGATGAAGATGGCCATGACGGCGGATGAGGAGAGCATGGATATGGAGGTCTCCAGCAACACCAAGATGGATCAGTCGGATAAGGAGCACGTAAAATTCATCACAGCTTCTTCTGTGGCTATGGACGGCATGAATATGGAGACAACCGTATTTTATGAGGACGGCTACTATTACATGGAAGCCATGGGCCAGAAAATGAAATATCCCATGGATCTGGAAAGCCTGACTGCCCAGATACAGGAGAGTGTGGGAAGCACTACGCTTCCGGTGGAAAGCCTGGATACTGTTGAGGTAAAGAAGGACGGGGATAACCAGATTCTCACCTTTACTGCCAATCCGGAGAAGATGAACGATTATCTGGGCCAGGTGATGGGCGCGATGGGAGACGTAAGCCAGGTGTCCGGCCTGAATATGACCATCAATTCTGCAGACGGAGAGTATACGATTGGAAAAGACGGCTATTATACAGATATGAAGATGAATCTGGATCTGTCCATGGAGTCTCAGGGCGCGTCTGTGGGTATGATTCTCGACATAACGGGAACCGTCCACCAGCCAGGACAGCCGGTGGAGATTACCCTTCCCGACACAGCGGACTATGTGGAAATTGATCCAGCCCTGTTAGGAGCCAGCTAGACTGGGCGGAAGGTTAAGAACAGAATAGAAGAACATGAAATGAAGGAGAGCGGCACGTTTCAGGCCGCTCTCCTTTGTCAATATGGAATGGTTATGTAATTGTTATGGAATCTGTTATGGAATCCTTTAGGAAACGGCAGTTATTCCTCTGTCTCCTTATAATTGCTTAAATCATAAGGTGTGGAGAGAATTGCAATGGCAATCACCGTGATCAGCAGCCCTGCAATCATGAGAACGCCGGAACCGTTATGCAGGAATTTAATCACTGCTCCAATGGGAATCAGCGCGTTTCCGAAAAAAAGGAGGATCAGGAAATATACGCGTCCCAGAATGTTTCCATGTTTCGAATCTAAAAATTTCTGAATATTCATTATGAAGGCCACACTCCCATCTTACTCATAATAAAGGTGATAAACACAATGTTCAGCACAGAAATGCAGGCCAGAATGCCGGCATTGAAAAATCTGGACTGAATCACTTTCTTTCCAAGGTATCTGGGATCATTGCCCAGAAGATACCAGGAGTTTCCGGAGATCCAGTTGAACAGAGACTGCATGGCTGCGATAAAGACTACTACCATAACCGGCTTTCCGAAGAACGCGCCTAAGAAGCCGATCTGGGGAGCCAGCACGATAAATGGGTGATACCAGGCATTGGTATCCTTCTTCACGTTTGTGGACTGATAGAAGGACGTAGCGCAGGTAACGCTCAGTCCGATCATGGAAGAGCATACCAGAGCGATGATGCCGATGTAGAAGCCAATCTGAATCCAGATGGATGGAATGACAGATACAAGAGCGCTGCAGAGCTCTGTGGAGTCGGTTGGAATTCCTTCTTTTCCGGCAAAGGCCTCGGCGAAGGCAATGGAGACGAAGGACAGTACCAGGGTAACCGGCACTAAACCTCCGAATACAGCGTCGAATCGTCCCAGAGTCTCGTGATTTTCAGAGTAGCCGCGGGATTCCATGCCGTTGTTGAACAGCACCCAGTCCATAACGCCGATGGTGGCGGTCAGGGAGGCGATCAGCATAACAATACCGTCGATTCCGCTTGGCAGAGTCGGGATTAAGAGTCCCTTGATCATGGCCGGCATGTCGATGCCTGTGACGCAGAGCACGGCGCCGAATACCACCAGCATGATTCCGATTAAGATTTTCATGGCATTCTCTACGATGCGCACGCCCTTTGGGTTATCTCCGGATCCATACATCAGAGATAAGGGAACGGAGACAGCTACCAGAAGAATCCAGCTGATGTTTTTGGGAACGTTGATATTTACAATGGAGAACAGGGCGGTCACGGCGTCCGCGCCCAGGGCGTACTGTCCAAAGTTGTATACGATGGAGGCGATGAAGCAGGCGATTAAGCCTGTGGCCAGACTTCCGAAAAACTTGCCGTGGAACTTGTCCTGAGCCTTGATAACAGATATTTCAGAGGCAGTGACAAAGCGTGTGGACAGAGCCAGCATAAAAAGTCCTAAAGCAAAAGAATAGAGGGGGATCCAGAGCATGTCGTAGCCGTAGGCGGCGCCCAGGGTAACGGAGCTTGCAAAGGATCCTGCGCCCAGCGTGAAGGCGGCGTTCATAAAGCCTGGACCTGAGAGCTTGCAGTAGCCGAAAAATTTCTGCAAGGGCGGTTTTTTGTTCAGTTCACTCAGAAACGCCTTTTCCCGCAGGGCGTTTTCTGAATAACGGGGATTGGTTTCCGTTTGATTCATGTGATTATATCCTCCTGTAGATAATAAGTACGATTTACTTGTCCAGGCGCGTCACGATCATTTCACAGGGCGCGCAGGGGCCGTCAGTGAACAGAGACGGGCGCTCAAATTTGATTTTGCCGAAAAACGCTTCGTTCAGAGCCAGATCAATTTCTTCACAGTAAAGCTTTCCGGCCTGTTCCAGACCGATTTCCCGGAATGCGGTGGAAAACGGACAGACGCGGTTGATTTCCCTGAGCCGATTGCCCTCTACCGAGGACTCGCAGTCCCAGGCCTGATTATCAGGATAATCAGAGTATTCCTCCACTGTGTGGAACGTCACTTCCTTTCCGTCCTTTCGGCTCCGCTCCTTAATGGCGTCTGCCCTTAAATTGGCAAAGCGCCGGACTGCCCTCTTGACGACAGCCTCCCCCTTTTCGTTTCCCATTTCCCGGATGATCTCGTCCGCCATGACGGCAAACAGCTTCGCCATGGTTTCCGTGACCTTTCCAACGGGATCATTTGGATTGTACATATGTTTCCCCCTTTCAACCCATCGCTGTTATTCGATCTATCAGTATTATAATAAATTACCGCAGTAAAGAATGGGAAATGTTGTAAACACCGGGAAAAATGTAGTGAAAAGAGCGGAAAAAAGAATGCCCGGGGAAAAATTTCCCTGGGCATAGGCGGAGACTGGAGAAGGCTTTTCTTTTTCTTCTACACGCCGAACAGCACAAAGGACACTTCAAACCGGCCCTGTTCTGCCCTGATGTTCAGGTTTCCGCCGTATTTTGCCGCAGCTTCCCTGACATTGGACAGTCCCAGGCCGTGCTGTTCCGGGCTTGGTTTCGTAGTGGGGAAACCGGCGCGGACAGGAACGTCCTGGCTCATGGAATTGGAGAATCCGCAGACCAGCATATTTTTCTTATACAGAAGCTTGACAGAAATTCTGCGCTGCTCTGGAGATCTGATCAGGCGGCAGGCCTCGATGGCGTTATCCAGAATATTTCCAAAGATAATACTGCAGTCGGCCATGTCGATATTCATATTTTTTATCACCATGATTTCTGTGTCCGTCTGAATGTCTGCTTCCGAGGCCTGCTCCAGCTTGGATGTGAGGACGGCGTCCAGAAAGGGATTTCCCGTATTCATGATACAGCGGCGGGCCGGAGAAGACAGCTGTTCCTGGATGCGCGCAACATAGTCGAGAACCTCCCTGGATTTTCCTTCGGAGAGAAGCGTCTGAACCGTCTGCCAGTGATGCTTCATGTCGTGGTGCAGACGGCGGAATTGTTCGTCCCTGGTTTCCATCTGCCTGTAATGGCGTACCTGCTCGTTTAACTGCTGTTCCAGGCTTTTCCGTTCCAGGTTCTGTCTGTAAATCCGGGCCGTTTCAGGAATGAAAATTGAAAAATTGTAGAGAATCAGGCATACAGAGCCGATCACAAGGCTGCGTATCGCCACCATAGGCTGAAAATTGTAAAACAGCAGATAGATAAAAAAGGTAAAAAAGATAATCAGGATGCCAATGTACACAGTATGCAAAGCTTTATTTTCCGATACCTCAGCGCTTAAAAAGCAGATGCAGACAATCAGCGTACAGATAAAGAGAAACCACAGAGACTGCTCCAGGCGGTAGAACGGAAGGGAACCAGCCATCATGGCCAGAACGGCAGAGAGCAGAACCACAAAGTGAAACAGGTATAAAAAGGTGAAGATGCCGGGATACACTCTGGGAAATTTCAGGCGGATGTACCGGTACAGAAGCACTGGAATAATAAAAATAGACACACATTTGATCATGTCAATGGAGAAGCCGTCCAAAACAGACAGGGCCAGAGAAGACTCACACAGAATCCAGATTCCATAGCCAAAGAAGCAGAAACCGATGGAGAAAATGTAAGTTTGTATTTTGTATACATATTGAAAAACAAATCCGGCGGCCAGAATGACAAACGCGACGAAAAACAGAACTGCCGCCGCCACGATGTGAAGACTTCCGGACATGGCCAGATTACTCAGGAGAGCATTTCGGGATCCGAAGCAGATTCTTGGCGTTTCCGACAGGATATATTCGCCGCAGGATTCGCGAAACAGCAGGCTGGGAGCCGTTTGCAGAGGTTCAAACTGAAGCCTGAGGCGGGAAAAGGAAGATTCTTCCTTCTGGCTCAGGGGAATGAGAAACCAGGTTTCAGAATCAAGCGCAAAGGTTTCGCAGCTGTCAGGCACAGGGACTTTCCTTCCGTCCGCCCATATTTCTGACGGCAGCAGAAAGAAAGAGTATCTTCTTCCGCCTCAGAGCTTTCAAAATGAACGGCTCCGTTAGACTTTGTCAGATCCAGAAAGACGTGGTAGGAGTCAGTGGGACGTTCGTTCTGAAGGGAGAGGAGAAACACTCCGGACACAGCCAGAAAGAACACCCAGAATATGCGGTAAATGCGGTTTGCCATGGAAATTCCTCCTCTAAATCATGGAAAGGCTGTTCAGAAGGTAATTCTGGTACTGCTCCACTGCCCCGGCATACTTCTGTCCAATGGGAATGACCGTTTGATCAACGCAGACAAACTCCCGTCCCTGCAGATAGTCTACATTCTCAAAATTGACGATGTAGGAACGATGGACCCGTTCAAAGGAGGCGGAAAGAAGCTGCTGTTCCAGATCCTTAATGTTGCCGTAAAACTCAATCGCAGGCCCATTTTTCAGATGAATTTCAATAATTCTGTTTTTTGCTTCAAAATACACAATATCCCGAAGCAGAACAGAGCCAATGGTTTTGCCGAATTTATAGGTAAAGGACTGGCGCTGGCTTTTTTCAGCCAGGGAAACGGCCCGCAGAAGCACCGTTTCGATTTTTCCCGTGCCCACGTCCTGCTTTAAAAGGTAGTGGAGCGGCATCACGTCCAGGGCTTCGAAGACGTGTTCCTTGCTGACGGTGAGAAAAATAATCTGGGCTGTAGGGCTGACGGCCCGGAGTCTGGCGGCCGTCTCCACGCCATTGAGCTGTTTCATCAGAATGTCGAGAAAATAGATGTCAATGGGCTGTTTCATTTCTTCTAAGTGAAATAAAAGCTCTTCGCCGGAGCTGAAACGGCAGACAGAAGCGCAGATACCGTGTTTTTTGCAGACGTCCTGAATCAGCCCGCTCAGACGGCTTCCCATAGCGTCGTCATCGTCGCAGACGCAGATATGTATCATAAAATAATCCCCCTTCAATACAGACGCCAGGCATTTAGAACAGGACAGTTTCCTGCACGCCGGCGTTCCAATCAAATTATATGGGAAAGCAGGGGGAAAAGCAACGAAGAGGCGGTTCACAAACAGCTTTTTATATGTTAGAATAGACTGCATTCATTACATTGTCAGATCGGGGCAGATTCGCAGAGAGGGAAGCCGTCAGATCTGGCCAGATTCACAGGCAGGAAAGAAGAGGACAGAGATATGAAGATAGCAGTTGCTTATGACAACGGAAACGTATTTCAGCATTTTGGAAAAACAGAATATTTCAAGGTTTATGAAACAGAGAATAACCAGGTGGTTTCAAGCGAGGTGATCAGCTCCAACGGAGAGGGACACGGCGCTTTAGCAGGCGTTCTGGCAGCGCAGTCTGTGAACGTGCTGATCTGCGGAGGCCTGGGCGGAGGAGCCCAGACAGCTCTCGACGAGGCTGGAATCCAGGTATTTTCCGGCGTCCAGGGAAGCTGCGATGAAGCTGTGGAGGCTTATCTGAAGGGAGAGCTGGTTTCCACAGGCGTAAACTGTGATCACCATGACCACGAGGAGCATGAAGAGGGCCATTCCTGCGGAGGTTGCGGAGGAGGATGCAGCGGCTGCGGAGGAGGATGCGGTTCTCAGCCGCAGATTATCATGGAGGGACGCAATGCAGGAAAGCTGTGCCGTGCTCACTACAGAGGAACGCTCAACGACGGAACACAGTTTGACTCCTCCTATGACAGAGGCCAGCCATTAGAGTTTATCTGCGGAGTAGGCCAGATGATCAAGGGCTTTGACGCGGCAGTTGTGAATATGGAGCCGGGCCAGTCAGTGGACGTTCATCTGATGCCGGAGGAGGCTTACGGCATGCCGGATCCGGATGCTATTTTTACAGTGGAGATTGCGCAGCTTCCAGGAGCAGAGAATCTGGAAGTCGGCCAGCAGGTTTACCTGTCCAATCAGTTCGGCCAGCCCTTCCCGGTTAAGGTAACGGCAAAGGACGAGACAAACATTACCTTTGACGCGAACCACGACATGGCAGGCAAGGAGTTAAACTTCCATATTGAGCTTCTGGAGACAGAATAAGCAGAAAGCGGACTGCTGAAATTTCATATTGCAGATAATCAGAAAAAGAGATTTTCCGACGCCTTCCCTATGGGGAGGCGGGAAGGTCTCTTTTTTGATTTTTATGGCGGAAAGAGGTCCGGCCTGCACGTCTCAGACTGTATAAAGAATATCAATAAGCAGACTTTTTTATAGATAAAATCAATTTCTTATTTGTTCCAGATTGTGGTAGCCTAATAGTTAGAAAATTTAGGAAACAAGGAACAGGAGAGGAAACAATGTCGGAACATGTGCAGGCTGTTATGGAACACAATTCGGAATTGGAACAGCTGGGGAATCTTACCCGCCGTGAATTAAAGGAACTGGAAGAGAAAGAGAAAACTCCGGTTCAGAAAGTGGAAGAAGCGCTGATCATGGCTCTTCCTGCCGTATGCGGGGCCGCGGCTTTATCGGAGTACCTTTTGATTCCGGATTTAGCAAGAAATAAGAATCCCATGTACTATGTGTACGTGCTGGCTGCCATGATGGCAGCCTACTTATGCGCGGGTCTCTTTGCTGCCTTTAAAAGACGGAGGGGAAATAAGGTTTACTATGAGAAACTGCGCTATGGGGCGCCCCGCATTTCGGCTCTTTTTCTGCTTCTGGCGCTGTATGATTATCTGACTCTTAAGACAGGTACGCTGACGCAGCCCTTTGTCCCGTGCATGAACTTTATTATCAACGCGTTTGTATCGGATTACCCCATGTTAATCGAGTGTACCATGCACACGCTGCGGCTTCTGATGATCGGCTATGTGATCGGCGTCAGCCTGGGACTGGTAACGGGAATTACCTGCGGCTATTCCAGGCGGGTGCGCTACTGGGTTGACCCGGTCATCAAATTTCTGGGGCCGATTCCGACCTCTACCTGGATTCCTGTGATTATGGTAATCGCCTCCTCCCTGTTTGCGGGAGCGGTGTTTATCATTGCCCTGGGTTCCTGGTTTGCCGTCACAGTGGCCTCTCTGACCGGAATCTCCAATGTGGACAAGGACTTTTTCGAGGCGGCCAGAACTCTGGGCGCCAGCAAAAGGCAGCTGGTGTTCCGGGTGGCGATTCCCCACGCCATGCCGTCGATTCTGCAGGGCTGTACCCAGGCCATGAGCTCTTCCTGCGTGGCTCTTATGATCGCGGAGATGCTGGGCGTAAAGGCCGGACTTGGCTGGTATATGACATGGCAGACGGGCTGGGCCAGCTATGATAAAGTATTTGCGGCGCTGTTTGTGATCTGCCTGATCTTCACTCTTGTTACCAAGGCGCTTGAGGCGGTGAAGCATCATGTGCTCCGCTGGCAGAATGGAGTTGAAAAGTAATGGAAGATAAAAAGGTAACATTAAAGCTTGAAAATGTGAGCAAGGTGTTCGCGAAGGTAGAGAGCGACGACGTGACGCACGCCTTATATAACGTAAACGCCCAGATGGAGAGCGGGGAGTTTATTTCTCTGGTAGGCCCGTCCGGCTGCGGAAAATCCACCATTCTCCGCCTGGTGGCAGGCCTTATTACCCCGACTCTGGGGACGGTTTCTGTCAATGGCGCAGTGGTTGAGGGACCGGATCCGAACCGTGGGATGGTATTCCAGAAGCCCACGCTGTTTCCATGGCTGACGGTTGAGAAGAACATTGCCTTCAGCCTGGAAATGCAGGGAAAGCTGAAGGGAAATGAAGAGAAGGTTCAGAGGATGTTAAATATCATCGGTCTGGAGCAGTTTAAGGACGATTATCCGGGACAGCTCTCAGGCGGCATGGCCCAGAGAGTGGCTCTGGTCCGTTCCCTGATCAACGAGCCGGATATTCTGCTGTTAGACGAGCCTCTGGGCGCTCTGGACGCCTTCACCCGCATGAACATGCAGGATGAAATTTTAAATATGTGGGCCGATACCAGGCAGCTGGCCCTGATGGTCACCCACGATGTGGACGAGGCTATCTATATGGGAACCAGAGTGCTGGTGATGGACGCCAATCCAGGCCGCATTGTGGCAGAAATTAAGATTGACGGGGCTTTTCCGAGAGATCGTTCCTCCGCGCAGTTCGTGGAGTACAGAAACGAGATTTTGAATCAGCTGCACTACGGCGGAAAAAGAGGTTAACTGCTTTGCTTTGAAATCGCCTCAGACGATTTTAAGAATAAAAAACGAAGGAGATAGGGAACTATGAAAAAGAAACAGATTGCAGCATCATTACTGGCCCTTACAGTGGCATGCAGCATGACGGCGTGCTCCGGTAAGCCGGAGGAGGCGGCTGATACGACGGCGGCTGCCGCAGAGCAGGGAGAAATTGCCGGCGACACAAACAACGACGGCCAGATTGATATGGGAGTGGACGAGAATGTAGAGGTAAAACAGGAGAACGCGTCAGAGCATATGGACTCCTTCGAGGCTTCCACATCCGGAAAATGGGAGGCCATGTTCACTCCTGTCGATATGGAAGGACGCGCCATTGACATGGCAGATTTTGACCTGACTCCAACGGAGGAGGAGTTAGAGGCGATGAAGAAAGAGCCGGCTTACGGACAGAAGGTGCTCTACTACATGGCGGACGGATGTACGGCAGGCCCGACGGTGGCAGCCCACCTTGGATACTACGAGGAGGCTGGACTTGAGGCAGAGGGCGTAAAGGGAAATTCTTATACAGAGGCCCTTGGAAGCGGCCAGGCGACCGTTGCGGTAGGACACATCGCAACCATGCTGGTTCCGATTACCAACAACGTAGACATTACCTTTGTAGGAGGCGCCCACATTGGCTGCAAGTCCTTATATGTGCTGGCTGACAGCGAGTACAATACAACGGAGGATCTGAAGGGAACGAACATTTCCGCTCCAAACGGAATCGGAAAATCCGATTACAATATTACATGCCTGCTGTTAGACGCAGACGGAATCGATCCACAGGAGGATGTAAACATCACTGCAGTTTCTGCCGACGCCTGCCTGACGGCTATGACAAACGGAGAAATTTCTGCAGCCCTGCTTTCCGATACCTTCGCCTACGGTCTGGTAAAGGACGGCACTCTGAAATGCGTGCGTTCCCTGTTAGACGAGGACTTCGCAGATGAGAACTGCTGCATGATCGCCATGAACCGCACCTTCGTAAAGGAGAACCCGGTTATCTCCAAGAAGATTACGCAGGCCGTTCAGAAGGCCCATTCCTACATGCGCGACAACCCGGAGGAGGCGACTCAGATGCTTCTCGATCAGGGCTGGAACGGCGGAAGCTACGAGATGAACGTAATGCTCAATAATTCTCTCCAGTTCGGCCTGGACCAGGATTTCACAGAGGTTTCTTTAAGAGACGTCGTTGAGAAGTATGTGAGACTGGGACTGATCCAGAACATGGACAATACGGATGAGATTATGTCCATTGCGTGGACACCGGTTTTAGACTAGGATCCATGCAGAGAAAAGGGGGTTCTGGCGGACGGGGGTCTTCTGTCCGCACAGAGGTATGAAAAAGATCAGAGATACAGCCGCATGAGTGACGCGGCAGAATGTCAGGAGAATTCCCATCGAGGCTTGCGGTGGGAATTTTTCCTGTACATGGGGAAATATGGTATGAAAGTGAAGAAAAGGAGAGAATGACGGTGGGAAGCAACGGGACGAATCGAAGAAAGCAGGAGAAAAACAGTCTTATTTTTGCGGCGGCGCAGGCTGTCCACGCCCTGCTTTTAATTCTGGCGGTAAAGGTATTTGCGCCTGTCTGTACAGGCATGGTAGACACAGCGGCGGGAAAGCAGGTTCCCATGCGGTGCCACTATACGGCGGTTCTGCTGCTGTTTTTAGGCCTTATTTTACTGGTAAACGCTGGTTTATGCGCAGTGCGAAGGGAGATGGCTGTGTGCGGAGCGATAACGGCGGTTCTCTCTGCTCTGGCATTTGCGGCGCTCAGTTCCTCGGCGGGAACCGGCATCTGCCTGAATCCTGAGATGGCCTGCCATGTGACGGCGTCCTTTGTAAAGGCTCTGGGAGGAATTGGAATCCTGATTGGCCTCCTCTGTACTTACATGGGAGTAAAGGCCGGAAAATAAACAGAAAGAGGAAAGATTCTAAATGAAACGCGATAAAAAGTTAAGCGCTCTGAATATGGCGGTTCAGAACCTGAAGGCGAAGAAATCCCGCACGCTTTTTATGATGTTTTTCGTGGTGTTAATGGCAGCGACTGTGTTTTTCAGCACCATTCTGATGGAAAACATGAGGCAGGGGATTAAGAGCACCACAGAGAGGGCGGGAGCAGATATTATTGTAGTGCCGGACGAGGGCACGGAAGATATCAGAGATTCTCTGTTTGCCGGAAAACCATGCTCCGTATTTTTCGACCGCTCCATGAAAGAAGCGGTGGAGCAGGTAGAGGGCGTGGAACGGGTTTCCGGGCAGATGTATGTGGGGACTCTTTCCGCCTCCTGCTGTTCCCTTCCTGTGCAGATGATTGCCTTCGACCCGGAAACTGATTTTGTAGTGCAGCCGTGGCTGAAAAACCAGAATGCGGTCCGCCTGGAAAAGGGGCAGGTTCTGGTAGGCAGTTCAGTGGTGGCGGAACCGGGAGAGACGCTGCAGTTTTATTCTACAGACTTTCAGGTGGCAGGAAAGCTGGAACGGACGGGAATGGGATATGACAGCTCTGTTTTCATGACGTTTGAAAGCCTCTATGAGTTAAAAAATTCTGAGACAGCCATGAATAACCTGCCTATGGAGGACATTGAAAATAAGCTTTCCATGCTGATGGTAGATATCAGGGACGATATTAAAGACCTGGAGCTGATCCACCTGCGCCTGGACATTGCCAAATGCGGGCCGGAGGGAGAAAAGATGTATGCGGGCAGTACAGACGAGCTGTTAAGCGGCGTATCAAGCCAGGTGAAAAAACTGTCCGGATACGGAAATATTCTGACCTATATTTCCATTCTCTCCGCCGCCCTGGCGCTGATCAGCATCTTTGTCATTACAATCAATGAGAGAAAATATGAGTTCGGCGTGCTGTACGCCCTGGGAGCGAAAAAGAGCCATATGAGAAACATTATTCTGGCTGAGGCCCTGATGATCAGCGGAGCCGGAGGAATTCTGGGCGTGCTGGCGGCCTACGGCCTGACGGCGGCTTTTGCCGACGTAATCCGGGTGCAGCTGGATATTCCATATCTGAATATGAGCCTGGCTGAGGCCGCGCCTGTGGCAGGACTCTGCATCGGCCTTGCGCTTTTGACAGGAATCGCGGCGGCCGTATGCTCCGCATATCAAATCAGCAAGGGCGAAGTATACCGCCTGCTTAGGGAGAATGAGTAAATGATTCAGGTTGAACATGTGACAAAACAATTTACAAGAAATGACAGAGATTTCGACGCGGTCCACGACGTGTCCCTGGAGGTAAAAAAGGGAGAGTTCGCGGCCATTACAGGCCACTCCGGAAGCGGAAAGACCACGCTGTTCAATATGATGGCAGGGCTGACTGCGCCTCTGTCCGGAAAGATTTATATCGGCGGCTCCGAGATTACAGGGATGAAGGAAAATGAGAAGGCAGTCTTCCGCAGCCAGAACATGGGATATGTGCTGCAGGGACAGAGCCTTTTGAACAATTTCACGATTCTCGACAATATCTGTATGCCCGCCTACCTGTCCTCCCAGGTGAAGGAATTTAAGGAGAGGGCCCTGGAGCTGCTGAGGCAGATCGGCCTGGAGGAATTTGCAGGAGAGTACCCGGCCAACCTGTCCGGCGGCGAAATCCGCCGCGTTGCCATTGTCCGGGCCATGTTAAACCAGCCCAAGGTCATCCTGGCGGATGAGCCCACCAGCAACCTGGACCCGGAAAATTCCCACAAGGTGATGCAGATGCTGAAGGATATCAGCCGCTCCGGAACCACCGTAGTCCTCAGCACCCACGAGCTGGAGTATTTAAGCTACGTGGACCGGGTATTTAAGATGAACCGGGGAAAGATGGAGGAGTAGGGGAGAAAGTCTGGCAGAATTGTTTCTGCTGGACTTTTTTGTATATAGGAAAGATATTTAGAAAACCTGGTAAATGTGGTATGATAAAAGGCAAACAGTTCGTGACTATCTGGAGGAAAGAAAGCAGGATGGAACAGGAAAAGATTCTTCAGCTGCAGCAGGGCCTGACAACAGCCTTTATGAATCAGGCAATTTCATCAAACCTAGCTTATAGGCCGCAATTTATCTCGAATAACTACAGGGAAGGCAGAAAGGTATTCTCATCCATTGAGAATGAGCTTTTATCCTGCGAAGAATTCTCAATCAGTGTGGCATTTATTACCATGGGAGGTATCACGCCTCTGCTCCAGACACTGAGAGAGCTGGAGTGCCGTGGGATTCCCGGACGAATTCTCACGACAGATTATCTGATGTTCAGCGATCCGAAGGCCCTTCGCATCTTTGCCAACTTTAAAAATATTGAGCTGAAAATGTTTGTGACGGAGAACGCCAAAGAAGGATTTCACACAAAAGGATATATTTTCAAGAAAAAAGAAATCTATCGAATGATTGTGGGAAGTTCCAATATGACTCTCAGCGCTCTGACTAAAAACCGTGAATGGAACACAAAAATCGTATCGACCGACCAGGGAGAGTATGCGCAGAATCTGGTATCTGAGTTTGAGCAGCTCTGGAACGCAGAAGAGTCTCTGTCATTTGAACAGTTTATTGAGTCGTATACAAAACTCTACACAAAAAATAAGCTCATTAAAAAGCAAAGGGAAACGGCCAGACAGGAAGAGATTCCTTCTTTAGAGATGTACCGTTTGCAGCCGAACTCGATGCAGGTTGGTTTTATTAACAATCTGCGTACTATGTATGAAGCCGGTGAGGAAAGAGCGCTTCTGATTTCTGCAACCGGAACGGGAAAAACATATGCTTCTGCCTTTGCGGCCAGAGAATTGGAATTTAAGAGGGTTCTCTTTCTGGTGCATCGCCACCAGATTGCAAAGCAGGCATTAAAATCATATCGCAAGGTATTTGGCGGACAGGTTTCTATGGGAATGGTTACTGGAAACCGACAGGATTATGATGCAGATATTGTATTTGCCACAGTGCAGACACTTAGCAAGGAAGAAACATTACAGAGGTATCAAAAGGATACCTGGGATTTGATTATTATAGACGAAGCCCACCACAGCTCTGCCGGAAGCTATAAAAAAATTATGGATTATTTTACACCGAAGCTTTGGCTGGGAATGACGGCTACACCGGACAAGCGTGACGATAATTTGGAGGGAAAAAATATTTATGAAATTTTTAACCACCAGATTGCATACGAGATTCGTCTGCAGGATGCCATGGAAGAGGACTTGCTCTGCCCGTTCCACTACTTCGGAATTACCGACTTAGAGGTGGTTTCAGACGGAGGAAAAACAGCAGAGGAGAAAGTGGAAGGCTTTCGTTATCTGACATCAGAGGAACGAGTTCATAATGTAATGAAACAAGCCGAGTTTTTCGGCTACAGCGGAGAGCGGGTAAAGGGACTCATCTTTTGCAGCCGGATTGATGAGGCGCGGGAATTATCCAGGAAATTTAATGAAAAGGGGTGGAGAACTCTGGTACTGAGCGGCAGCGATTCAGAGGCAGTCAGGGCAGCAGCCATTGAGCGGCTGGCTGGTGATGAATCAGAGGATGCTCTGGATTACATTTTATCTGTCGATATTTTTTCAGAAGGTGTAGATGTACCGGAAATTAATCAGGTGATTATGCTTCGTCCCACAGAGTCCCCCATTGTATTTATTCAGCAGCTGGGTCGTGGCCTCAGAAAGTCAGAAGAAAAAGAATATGTGGTGGTGATTGATTTTATCGGAAATTATCGAAATAATTTTATGATTCCGATCGCACTTTCCGGCGACAGAACTTATAATAAGGATAATATTCGCCGCTATGTGACGGAAGGAGGTCGTGTCATTCCCGGCTCCAGCACCATTCATTTTGACGAGATTTCACGAAAGCGGATTTTTCAGGCTATTGATAATGCCAATTTTAGCGACACTAAATTAATTCGTGAAAATTACATAAATTTAAAAAATAAGTTGGGCCATATTCCAGCGCTGGAAGATTTTGATAAATATGGAGAGATGGATGTACTCCGGATTTTTGACAATAAGAGCCTGGGATCCTATTATCAATTTCTCGTCAAATATGAAAAAGAATATACGATTCGTTTGTCCAAGGGGGAAGAAACAGTTATAGCGTTTGTTTCGCAAAAATTGGCCAGTGGAAAACGAATCCATGAGCTGGAATTATTAAAACGTTTACTGGGATATCATCATGGAATTATGAGAAGTTTGCAAACATCACTGAAGGAGAACTACAACTGCTCCATAGATGATAATTGCGCTGCAAACATTATAAATGTGATGACCAATCAATTTCCAACCAGTGCAGCAAAGAAAACATATGCTGATTGTGTTTTTCTGGAACAGGAAGGAGACGATTACGGTATTTCAAAGCCGTTTCAGAAAATGCTGAGAAATAAAGATTTTTTCGATATGTTAAAAGAACTGATCGACTTTGGTATTGCACGCTATCAGAGGAATTTCAGCATGCGGTATCAGGACACAGACTTAGTGCTGTATCAGAAATATACATACGAAGATGCCTGTCACTTATTAAATTGGGAAAAAAATGAAGTACCGTTAAATATTGGCGGCTATAAATATGACAAAAAGACAAAAACATTTCCTGTGTTTATCAATTACCATAAGCAGGAAGATATCAGCGATACTACAAAATATGAAGACCATTTTATTAACAATCAAAGGCTGATTGCCATTTCAAAAAGTGGAAGGAGTCTTGAGTCAGAGGATGTTCAAAATTTTCTAAAGGCAAGAGAGCGAGGGATCGCTGTCCATCTGTTTGTAAGAAAAAATAAGGATGATAAAATATCAAAAGAATTCTATTATCTGGGGAAAATGAGCTCCACAGGCGCTGTGAGAGAATTTGTCATGCCAAATACAGACAAAACAGCAGTGGAGATTGAGTGGGCGCTAGATACGCCGGTAAGAGAAGATATTTATGAATATATGATCAATGGATAAGAAAGAAGAACAGGAGAAACTATGAAAACAATCAGAGTCGCAGCAGCTATTATGATAGAGCAGGGAAAGGTATTTGCAACACAGAGAGGATATGGAGAATTTAAAGATGGATGGGAATTTCCAGGAGGAAAAATTGAGCCAGAAGAGACACCGGAAGCTGCAATTGTGCGAGAGATAAAAGAAGAATTAGATACTGAAGTTCAGGTAGTAAAGCTGTTAGATACAGTAGAGTATGATTACCCTAATTTCCATTTATCCATGGACTGCTTCATCTGTCATATTAAGTCAGGAAACTTAGTTTTAAAGGAGCATGAAGCGGCAAAATGGCTGACAAAGGATACACTTTACAGCGTCGACTGGCTGCCAGCAGACAAAGGGCTGATTCCAAAGGTGGAAAAGTATTTGTAGTTGTTGGTAAAGAGGATACAGTTTTATGGGGAGTACAATAGAATATTACAATCAAAATGCGCAGAGCTTTGCAGATGGAACGGCAGCAGTGAATTTTACAGAGATTCAAAACGTGTTTCTGGAGCTGATTCCAGAAGGCGGCTATATCCTTGATTTTGGCTGCGGTTCTGGAAGAGACACAAAGTATTTTCTGGCTCAGGGATACCGGGTAGAGGCAATCGATGGTTCTGAAACACTGTGTAAACTAGCAAGTGAATATACCGGTATTTCAGTAAAACATATGTTGTTTGAAGAATTAGAAGAAATAGAAAAATATGATGGAATCTGGGCGTGTGCCTCGATCTTACATGCAAAAAAGAAGGAATTGCCAGATATTATCCATAAAATGGGCCGGGCAGTAAAAACAGGCGGAATTATTTATACTTCATTTAAGTACGGGAAGTTTGAAGGAGAACGAAACGGAAGATATTTCACCGATCTGACAGAGGCCTCGGCGGCGAAATTGCTGGCGGGTATTCCAGAATTAAAGATTGAAAAGCAATGGATGACAGGAGATGTAAGAACCGGCAGAGGAGAGGAAAGATGGCTAAATCTGATTTTCAGAAAGCAGAGTCCCAGCTGCAGATAGTTGCAGAGTATTACAATACACTGGATATTGGGGGATTTGCAAGAATGCTGAAGGATCCGTCCTACTGTTATAAATTTTATTGGCTGGAAGCGATCGTGAAGCTGATTTCAGAGGACAGACATGAGGTTTCCTATGATGAAATGATCAATGAGATGATTTCCAATGCCTGGTATTCTGTGCTGGAATTCCATGTGCATCTCAGCGGTATTTGGGGAGACGGAGAAATCAAAGACAGCCTGGAAAAGGCAGTATTGAAATTATATAAACTAAGCGGGCTGCCAGCTAACGCATCAAAAGTGGAAATCAAAAATAAAATTGAAGAATTTGACAAAGAGCTGCATGAAGAGAAGATGGTGCTGACGAAAAATGTGCCCTATAAAGCCCTGTCGGGATTTGCCAATCGAAGTTCAGAGTGCATTGATTTAAACAGCAGCGCTGGCAGAATGATAGCTTACTACAATAGACTCAACAACAGAGGAACCTTGCTTCCGTATACCTTTGACAGTCAAAAAGGCCTGGAACGGAAAATCATCTTTCAGGAAGCATGGATTCAGATGATTCAGGATCAGATGACTGCCATTTTAGGATGGATTCAGTATGAAAAGGTACGCTGGCTGCAGAACAATAACCCAGAAGTTCCAGGCCTTGTATACAAACTGATGCCGTTAGACGATAAAATGAGGAAACTTGCCCATGTCCGAAGACTGTGGGAGGGAATCCTGGATACAACCAGTATTACAGATGTGTTTAAGCATGAACCAATTAAAAAGGAATCCTACGATGTAGACCATTTCATTCCATGGTCATTTGTGATGAACGATGAACTGTGGAATTTAATGCCAATGGATTCCTCTCTGAATTCCTCAAAAAGCAACCGCCTGCCGCAGTGGGACAGATTCTTTGCGCGTTTTGCTGAAAATCAGTACATTATGTATGAGCTGATTCACGGGAAGGCAGGGATAAGAAAGCTATATGAGGCCTGTTACCGCGATAATCTTCATTCTATCTGGGCCAGTCAGGAGCTATACCGGAAAGGGAATACGAGAAAAGAGTTTTTCAGTATACTAGAGAAAAATATGCGCCCGGTTTATGATTCCGCCAGAAGGCAGGGGTACGAGATCTGGAGGGTGTAGGGGGAATAATACTAAAGCTGCAATGACAGATGGGGCATTCTACGGTGACAGATTGAAAACCGATATATGAATTTGCTGCATTGAAGGCAGAAGCGGAAAAGTTACAGATAAATGCAGACATTTCCGAAGAGCGTGCATTTGTATAAAAATAGGGAGTAGATATCATTTGACCCAAATTCTCAAAGCACATAAAATGGGAAAAATAGAAGTGTCCCCCAAGGGGAATGGTTAAATGGTTCTACGGGGAGATTACTACAGAAGGGAATGATGTGAATATTTAAGAGAAAACGTCCTGCAGATGTGGGACGTTTTTGATGAGATTTCAAAGATAGAGCTGACTTGAAATTCTAAAAATAAGATTTTGCTGATAAAAAACGGGAGAAAATATGGTATAATAACGAGGAAATTAGCTGTCGCACTTGCATGAACAGCTATCTGACGAGAAAACCATCGAGACGATAGTTGAGATGGTGTACTTATAACGATAGATTTGTGACTGGAAAAGTGATCGCATGAAAAATGTGGGGTAAGCTATGCTTGAAAATAAATTGGGTATTACAGATTCTACAGAATTAGCAAGGGCAGAAGAAAAAATCAGCAAGCAAAAAGCCGTTGAAATGTTTGAAAACGGCTTTTTTGAGACGTTAGAACCGGGGACTTATAAAAGTCTTGCGATGATTCATCAATATCTTTTTGATGAGATTTATGATTTTGCCGGTAAATTACGAAAGGTCAATATTTCAAAAGGAAATTTTCGATTTGCTCCGCTGATGTATTTGGAAGCAGCGTTACAGAGCATAGACAAAATGCCACAGTCAACTTTTGATGAAATTGTCGAAAAATATGTTGAAATGAACGTGGCTCATCCATTCCGAGAGGGGAATGGGAGAAGCACGAGAATATGGCTTGATCTGATGTTGAAAAAAGAAATCGGCTGTGTGGTTGACTGGAGCAAGGTGGGTAAAGAGGATTATCTGCTTGCCATGGAGCGAAGTCCTATCAAAGATATCGAAATAAAGTTTCTTCTGAAAAATGCCCTTACAGATGATGTAAATAACCGAGAAATTTATATGAAGGGCATTGATCACAGTTATTACTATGAAGGCTATTATGCGTTTAAGATGGAAGATTTGACGGGCACAAAGGAGTGATTTAGCATTAGAAAATCGGAGGAATACGGATGCAGTATCTTTCAGCTGCCAAAATAACAGAGAAATGGAATATATCGGAACGCAGTGTGCGAAATTACTGTGCTCATAATCGTGTAGAAGGAGCGTTCCAATAAGAAGAGAGAAAAACAGAGGACCTTACTGGATATTCTGCAGGAGGAAAGAAAATCAGCTTATTTTGGTGGTATTTATCACAAAACTCAGATTGAGCTGACTTATCATTCTAATCGAATGGACGGTAGCCGTTTGACCCACGATCAGGCCAGATATATCTTTGAAACCAATACCATCGGTGTAGAAAAAGAAGCGCTGAATGTGGATGATGTGATTGAAACGGCAAATCATTTCCGCTGTATTGATAGGATGATTGACCATGCAAAGGCAGCGCTGACGGAGAAATTGATTAAAGAGCTCCATTTAATACTGAAAATGGAATCAGCGATTCCAGAAAAGATTGGTTTGCGGCTGGCGATTATAAAAAGATGCCGAATGAAGTCAGCGGTATGGAGACTGCACTTCCGGAAGAAATTGCCGATAAGATGAAAGCTCTGCTGACAGAGTATAACAGAAAAGAAGAAAAGACTTTTGAGGATATTTTGGATTTTCATGTGAAGTTTGAACGTATTCACCCATTCTGTGAGGGCAACACTAGAGCTGCGGCAGTTTTTATGATTAAATACATGAAAACATTCGGATTCAAGGTAAATAATGATGCCTTTGAAAAGAATTCTTGGTATTTCCGCAACGCATTGGTAAGAGCAAATTATAATGATTTGCAGAACGGTATTCATGCTACTACAAAATTCCTAGAAATGTTCTTCAGTAATTTGATTTTGGGAACGGAATACGAGCTGAAAAACAGATATATGCACGTGTATTATGCGGATGATCATTCACAAAGTGTCAATCCTAAATTTCCAAAGGCTCAATTTGACACTTTGGAATGCACTTTAGAGGAACTGGCGGTTTTGGAGATGATTTACAAGAACCCGTCAATTAAGCAAAAAGAGCTTGTGACCGAGACAGGAAAATCTCTCAGCACCATAAAGCGAATTATGGAGTTTTTGCAGAAAAAGGAATATATACGCAGAGTTGACGGAAAAAGATATGGAAAGTGGGAGGTATTGGTAAATCAAGAGAAAAAGTAAAAGTGAGGAATAAAGACGACTGAAAAGAATAATGCCGATATTGGCTTGATTTGAAACAAAGTATTAAAAGCGAAGGCATTATCAATCTGTTTTCTGATATTAAGGAGGAATTTTCGCTGTTTGATCCGAAGTTCCTTGAAGAAGTAAGCAAGATGAAAAAAAATCTGGCGATTGAACGGTTGAGAAAGCTAATTGCGGAGCAGGTGCCGATATATAGAAGAACCAATGTTGTAAAATCTGAAAAGTTCAGCGAGATTATGCAGAAAGCTGTAAATGCGTATCTTAATGGTATGCTTACCAACGAAGAAGTAATTGAGGAAATGTTAAATCTTGCAAAGCAGTTAGCAGAGGCTCATAAAGAGGGAGAGCAGTTAGGTCTGACAGAAGATGAACTGGCATTCTATGATGCTCTTACCAAGCCGCAGGCAATTAGGGACTTCTATAAAAATGGAAAGACATGATTCTGGAATAACGATAAAAGACTTGATTTATTAGGGGGAATGGTTTATGGCATTGCATGAAAATATTAAAAATTCCAGAGAACTTGAATTTGCTGTATTTTGTATTGAAAATATAGCTGCAAGGCTGGGGGTGAATGCAGAGCGGGTTTATGAGGCATTTACAGAAAAAAGCGATATATTAAATGGCTACATTGTACCGGAATATGAAATACTTCATACGCAGAGCAAGGAGTATATTGTAGAGGATCTTCTTGACGTGATGAAAGAAAGAGGGGTGGAGGTATGATACTCTATCATGGTTCTTATCTGGAAATTGCAGAGCCGGACTTGGTACATTCCCGCCTTAATGTGGACTTCGGGCGTGGCTTCTATGTGACACCGTTGTATGAGCAGGCAAAGAAGTGGTGTGGCAAATGATAAGGTATTCAATACGGTGGAACTCTTTTTTGAGAGATTGATTGACAAGGGAGAGGCAATCAGTCGTCTGCGTTATGAAAAACCGAACCTGCAGATATGTTTTCGTACAGAGAAAGCGTTGAGACTTCTGCATTTTGAAGGGAGTGAACTGGTATGAATGCAAACCCGATTTTACTTCAAAAGAAATATAGTCGTGTGATTGAGTGCTTTGCAAGAGAGCAGGGGATTTCGCTGGATGCGGCATTGGACTTTTTCTACCATTCACAGGTTTATCAGCTGATCCGGGATGGTATTTCTGATATGCACTGTATGAGCGACGCATACCTGACAGAGGAACTGGAACAGGAATATCAGGGGAAAGACTAAGGAGGTAAAATTGTATGATTAAAATCCTTTTCATCTGCCTGGGCAACATCTGCCGTTCTCCCATGGCAGAGTTTGTCCTGAAGGACATGGCAGCCAGACGTGGTCTGGCCTCAAAGTTTTATATTGCCTCCGCTGCCACCAGCGCGGAGGAGCTTGGAAATCCCGTTCACCGGGGAACCAGGGAGAAGCTTAGAGCCTGCGGCATCTCCACAGCCGGGAAATATGCGGTTCAGATGAAGCGGCAGGACTATGAGGACTACGATTACCTTCTGGGAATGGAGGAGCGAAATCTTTCCAATATGCGCCGGATTGCCGGAGGCGATCCGGATGGGAAAATGTATCGGCTGCTCGATTTTTCACCAAATCCCAGAGATATCGCAGATCCCTGGTATACAGGCAATTTTGACCTGACCTATGACGACATTGTGGAGGGCTGCGAGGCGTTTCTGGAATTTCTCGCAAAGGAGCATCCTGAAACTTTCCGGTAAATATCGTATTAATATTTTTTAGAATCAAAAATGCGCCTTAGCCGTCGGTTCAGACAGCTGAGGCGCGTTTTCTGCGTTTTTCTGCCCATTCCTTTACGCATCGGTACAGGGGCAGCAGGTAGAGATAGAAGGCGAAGAAAAAGCTTGCAGTCCCGGCTCCGATGGCGGCCAGGGGAACGGAACCTGCGATGGACCATGGAATCAGGGCCGCCAGAAGGATGACGGAATCTTCCAGATCCAGGGCCAGGTCCTCCGGCTTCTCATATTCGCCCTTGCACAGCTCGCAGGTCAGCATGGAGGCCAGCGTCTGGTTGCAGCTGAACATGGAGGTGACGATACTGGCCGTGCAGACGGCCGGGAAACGCCCCAGCTTTCCGGACAGATGGCGGATGAGACTCTGAATGTTGGTTAAAAGTCCTGTTTCATCCAGAAGTCCCAGATAGGAAGAGGAAATCATTACAATTAAACTGACCTCGACCATGGAAAGAAAGCCGCCTCCGGAAATCAGAGGAATCAGTTCACTGTCTCCTTCCGGGTGAAAGCCCAGCATCATGGCGGAGAGAACGGCGGACGGCGCCATCTGCTGAACGAAGACGCACAGCAGGAAGCTGAGTCCTGCGCTCAAGGCCATCACTGCTTTTACATCCCATTTCATCATGCAGAAAATGAGAATGACAGCCGCGGGAACAGAGGTATACCATGGCAGGGCAAACAGCCTGGGAAATTCTTCCATCAGGGATTCTGTTCCGGAAGCGCTTCCGCCGCTTTTTCCAAGGACCAGATACAGAAGGCAGGTCAGGACAAAGGGCAGGAGACAGGAACGAAACATCCGCTTAATATTGTCATAGAGCTTCGTCTCTGTCAGAGAGGCCACCAGGCTGGCGCTGGAGGACATGGGCGAACAGCGGTCCCCGAAGAAGATGCCGGAGAGAACGGCTCCTCCTGTCAGGGTGGGGGAAATACCGTTTAACCTGGCTAAAATCATACAGATCACGCCCACTGTGCTGGCCGTTCCGAAGGAGGTTCCCATCAGGAAGGAAACCAGGCAGCACAGCAGAAACACGGATATCACGAAAAAGGAAGGATTCATAATTTTCATGCCGTAGTAAACAATAAAAGGGATGGTTCCGCAGGCTCTCCACAGGGCGGTGAGAAAGCCGATAAGGGCGAAAATAATCAGAATATTTCCAGATTTTTTTATGCCGATGCAGAGCAGCCGGACAATGTCCCTGACGTTTATTTTCTGGTACAGGGCGTATCCGGTAAATAGAAGAAGTCCCCCTAAGAGGGCATAGACCAGTGAGAATCCAGCAGCCAGACACAGAATGAGGCAGCCGAGAAAGCCGGCCAGCACAAGCGTTTCTATCATAATATAATCTTCCTTAATTATAATTTTTTTGAAACGTTCATTTCCCCGGATTTGGGGAACCATTTAAGTATAATACAAAGGAATTTCAGGCGCAAGCAGAACGTTAAAAACTGCAGTTTTTCCCTGTTTGTAATCATGTAAGAAAAGATTTTGTATTCATGTGTCTGCCATAGGCGTCAGGAAAGATTAAGAAAAAGATCTGTTATTTTCCATTCAAAGAATGGTACAATAGAGTATAGCTGAATTTCAGCTGGATGCGAGGTGATACGTTTGAAGACAGCGGATGAAACGGCGGCTCCTGTGGTGTTTCATGTGGATGTAAACAGCGCGTTTTTATCCTGGGAGGCGGTGTACCGTATCCGGGAGCTGGGGGCGAAGAAGGATCTGCGGGACGGGCTGTGCGCCGTAGGAGGAGACCGCCAGGCCAGGCGGGGTATTATTCTGGCCAAGTCCCAGTCTGCGAAGGGATATGGAGTCCGCACAGGAGAGTCTATTCTGGAGGCAAAGAGAAAGTGTCCGGATCTTAAGCTGGTTCCGGCCAATTACCACCTGTACAGGCAGTCCTCAGAGGCCTTTATAAAGATTTTGAAGGAATATTCGCCGGAGGTGGAGCAGTACAGTATTGACGAGGCCTTTATGAACATGACCGGCATGGAAAAGCTGTTCGGTCCGCCAAGGGAGGCGGCGGAGAGAATCCGGGAGCGGATTTTCCGGGAACTGGGTTTTACGGTCAATATCGGCATTTCCACCAATAAGCTGCTGGCGAAGATGGCGTCGGATTTTAAGAAGCCGAATCTGGTTCACACTCTGTTTCCGGAGGAGATTCCGGAGAAAATGTGGCCGCTTCCGGTGCGGGAGCTGTTTTTTGTAGGAAGATCCACAGAGGCCAGCCTGAAGCGTCTGGGAATCCGCACCATTGGAGACCTGGCGAAGACGGATCCGGAGCTTCTCAAATATCATTTGAAGAAGCACGGGGAGGTGATCTGGAATTTCGCTAACGGCAGGGACGCCGGAGTGATTGAGACGGAGGAGACGGAGAATAAAAATTATGGAAACAGCACCACGATTCCCTTTGACGTGACGGACGAGGGGACAGCCAGGATTGTGCTGCTTTCCCTGGCGGAGACGGTGGGACGGCGGCTTCGGGCCGGCCATGTGAAGGCGGAGGGGATTTCTGTGACGATTAAGAACACAGATCTGCATTCTGTCTCCCACCAGGCGGTGTTCGAGACGCCTACGAATATTACGGAGGAGGTTTACAGGGCCGCCTGCCGCCTGTTTGAGGAGCTGTGGGACGGATCCGCCATCCGCCTGCTGGGCATTTCCACCAGCCGGATCAAGGAGGAGGGCTGCGCCCGCCAGATGAATATTTTCGAGGGAGAAAAGTATGAGAAACTGGAGCGGCTGGATCACGCGGTGGATGAAATCCGGTCAAAATTTGGAAGCGGAGCCGTGATGCGGGCTTCTTTCCTGGAACAGCCGGTGGCCCATATGGCTGGCAGGGAAGTCCGGGCGGAGAAGAAGCTGGACTATAAGGATATTGAAATTGAGTAAAATCAGGAGCAGGACAGGGACAAGAGGATGAAGAGAGAGATTGTATTTAAAATGGAGCGCCCCGGCCTGGTGGAGGAAGGCCAGGTAGTGGAGGTCAGCGAGTCGGTGACGCCGTTTAACGTCAACTATATGATAGAGCCGGCGGTGGCCATGTCTGGGCTGTTCCAGCTGAACAACCGTCTGAAGGCAGACCATGGAACGGTAAAGAAAATCGAGGAGAATGCCAGAGGCTACTATGTAACCGTGGAGTTTGAAGAGGAGGAATCATGATGCAGAAGATACCCAAGGATCCGATTATGTGCTTAAGCTTTGTAAATACGCAGCTGCGGGACGCCTATAACAGTTTAGAGGAGCTGTGCCGCGCCTTTGATGTAAAGAAAGAGGAGCTGGAAGAGAGATTAGCCGCCGTTGGATATGTATATCAGCCGGAGTTAAATCAGTTCCGGTAGAGCGGCGCTTTCCGGCAGATATGCCTCTTTCTGCGGACAGATGAAGAGGAAAGCCAGGGGAGGGATCATTTCTTGAGAGAAAGGGGGAGGAGCGGTGCCTGACCTGTTTTCAATAGTCATGGAAACAATTTTTTCAGTGTGGGACTGGATTCCGGAACACCTGATATTTGTGAATCTGCTGCTGTCTGTGGGAATCGTGTTTTTCCAGCGCAGGGATCCGCGGACGGTCTGGGCCTGGCTTCTGGCTCTCAACTTTATCCCGGTATTTGGAATCATTTTTTATCTGCTGTTCTGCCAGGATTATAAGAAAAACAGAATGTTTCGGATTAAGGAGGTGGAGGATCGGCTGAAATGTCCGGCAAAGCTGCAGGAGGACTGTATTAAAACAAGGGATCTGGCTCTTTTAGGGGATCTGGCTGCAGATTACGAATCGCTGGTTCTCTATAACCTGGACACCTCCGGAAGCGTTCTCACCATGAACAATAAGGTTCAGATTTTTGCTGACGGGGAGGAGAAGTTCCAGGAGCTGAAGGCGGATCTGGAGCAGGCCAGAGAATACATCCACATGGAGTATTACATTATAAAAAATGACGAGGTGTTTGACTCCATTGCCCCCATTCTCATCCGAAAGGCAGAGGAGGGCGTGCAGGTAAGAATCCTGGCGGACGGTATGGGAGGACGCTTCATGCCGGGCAGCAGATGGGAAATCCTGCGCCAGGCCGGAGTCCAGGTGGGCATTTTCTTCCCGCCGGTACTGGGCCGCCTGAATTTGAGAGTGAATTATAGAAATCACAGGAAGATTGTGGTGATCGACGGCCGCTGGGGCTATGTAGGCGGCTTTAACATCGGGCGGGAATACGTGTCAAAGGATCCGAAGTTTGGCTACTGGCGGGACACCCATCTGAAGCTGGGCGGCGAGGCTGTGTTAAGCCTTCAGATACGGTTTGCCCTGGACTGGAATTATGCGGTGGGGGAAAACCTGTTCCAGGATGCCCGATATTTTGAACTTCACATTCCCACAGACCGGCCTGATATGAGGGACGAGTCTGGAAAAATCTCCTGCGTCCACATTCCGGAGGTGGGAATCCAGATCATTGCCAGCGGGCCTGACACCATGTACCGGCAGATCCGGGACAATTATCTGGAGCTTTTCCACAAGGCCAGGAAGCACATTTATATTCAGACGCCGTATTTTGTGCCGGACGACGCCGTCCTGTCGGCGCTGCAGATTGCGGCCCGGTCCGGGGTGGAGGTAATGCTGATGATTCCCTGCAAGCCAGATCACCCCTTCGTCTACTGGGCTACCTACTCCTATGTAGGCGACCTTCTCAGAGCAGGGGCCAGGTGCTTTACCTATGAGAAGGGATTTCTCCACGCCAAGGGCGTCTGCGCAGACGGCCAGGTGTGCTGTTATGGCACGGCCAACATGGATATCCGCAGCTTTGAACTGAATTTCGAGGTCAACGCGGTGATCTATAATCAGAAGATTACAGAACAGATGGAAGAAATTTTCATAAACGATCTGAAATCCTGCCGGGAAATCACCAGAGAAACCTATGAGGCAAGAGGTCTCGTCACCCGGTTTAAAGAACAGTGCAGCAGGCTGCTGTCGCCGCTTCTGTAGAAGAGGCAGAAACCGCCTATGTACGAGGAAAAATTCCAGCGACTTTCAGTGGAGCGAGGAAAAGTAAGAAAAGAAAAATTCTGGTGACTTTCAGTGGAACAAAGAATTTTTCTTTTCTTACACTTCTTTTTCCACATTTCTTACTTGTATTTGCGCCTCCCTTTCTATATAATAGGTAAGACAGAGAGGTGACGACATGATAAGATTGATACTGGTAGCAAGCTTTGTAATCGGCTTTTTGCTGTTTTTCTCAGGCGTTTTGTACCGGCTGAAGAAGCTGGGGCAGACAGACTGGGAGACGGCGGAGTGGAAGAGCTTAAATATCGTAAGGCGGGCCTTTTCCGTGATTCTCAAGACAGCGGGAGTAAAGGTGACTGTGAAGGGAGCGGAACACATTCCAGCCGACACGCCGGCGCTTTATGTGGGAAACCACAGAAGCTATTTCGACATTCTGGTGGGCTACACCACCGTTCCGGGGCTTTTAGGCTTTGTGGCAAAAAAAGAGATGTTAAAAATACCGCTTTTATCCCAGTGGATGGTGCAGGTGAACTGCCTGTTTATGGACCGGCAGAATGTGAAGGAAGGCCTGAAAACCATTCTCCAGGGCATTGAGAAAATCAAGCGCGGCGTATCTATCTGGATTTTCCCGGAGGGCACGAGAAACAGGAACGAGAAAGAGACGGATCTTCTGCCTTTCAAGGAAGGAAGCCTGAAAATCGCGGAGAAGACAGGCTGCCCGGTGATTCCGGTGGCTATTACGGGGACAGCGGACGTATTTGAGAAGCATCTGCCGTTTATCCGTCCGGCTCATGTGACAATCGAGTTTGGAGAGCCGTTTTTCGTGAAGGAGCTTCCGCCGGAGCAGAAGAAATTCCCGGGAGCTTACACGCGCGACAGAATACTTGAGATGTTGGAGAAGGAACAGCATGGACTTACAGGAGATCAGGAAGCAGCTGGACAGCATTGACGCAGAGTTTGTCAGGCTGTTTGAAAAGAGAATGAAGCTCTGCGCCGATGTGGCGGAGTTTAAGATACGGACGGGAAAGGCCGTCTATGACCCGAAGCGGGAGCAGGAGAAAATCGCCGCCGTCCGGAGCATGGCTGAGGGCGAGTTTATGAAAGAGGCAGTGGGAGAGCTGTTTCTGCAGATGATGACTCTCAGCCGCCGGTATCAGTACCGGCTGATGGAGCAGGTACAGAGCGCCTCTGACTTTGGGTTTCAGAGAGTGGAGGACATTGAGAAAAAGCAGGTGCGGATCGCTTACCAGGGACTGGAGGGAGCCTACAGCCACGCGGCGGTGATCCAGTTCTTCGGGGAGCAGGCAGATATGTTCCACGTGCGCCGGTTTGAGGACGCGGCGAAGGCCGTGTTTGAGGGGCGGGCGGACTACGCAGTGCTTCCCATTGAGAATTCCTCAGCCGGGGCGGTGTCTGACAATTACGACCTGCTTTTAAAGTATGAGAATTACATTGTGGCTGAGGTGTTTGTGCCGGTCTGCCACTGCCTTCTGGGCACTCGGGACGCGGAGCTTTCCGATATTAGAACCGTGCTTGCCCATCCTCAGGCGCTGATGCAGTCCAGCCAGTATCTGAACGCCAGGGAGGACTGGCGGCAGCTCAGCGTGGAGAACAACGCGGTGGCGGCCAGAAAGGTCAGCGAGGAGGCTGATAAGAGCCAGGCGGCTGTGGCCAGCCGGACGGCGGCGGAGATTTACGGACTGAAGGTATTAGCGGAGGGAATTAACCACAACCGCGAGAATACCACCCGGTTTTTAATTCTCTCAAAACATCCGGTTTACCGGAAGGATGCGGACAAGGTCAGCATCTGCTTTGAGCTTCCTCACGAGAGCGGAACGCTCTACAACATGCTGAATAATTTTGCATTCAGCCACCTGAATATGCGCATGATCGAGTCCCGCCCCATTCCGGGCAGGAACTGGGAGTACCGGTTCTTCGTGGATATCGAGGGAAATCTGGACGATCCCGACATGATCAACGCGTTAAAGGGAATTGCCGGAGAGGCGAACCATATGAGAATTCTGGGAAATTATTAAAGAGAAACACGCGTAATACACGCGGTAAGGGGCGCCTGAAGCAGGCTGGCATTTCCATGCACAGTCCGGCCGAGGGACGCCCCTTCTTCTGTAAAGAAGGGGTAAGAGAACTGTAAAAGAACAGTAAAAATGGGAAGAGAAAGGATTTTTGGGAATGAAGCAGCATCTGATTCTGTATAGAAATTTAAAGTATGGGGAGCTGTTAGACCGCATGGGAGGCCTTCTGGAACAGTACGGAGGGGCAGCTCAGGAGGCGGCCGGGCAGAAGGAGACCGGACAAGAGGCAGGCGGACAGGAGACAGCCGGGCAGAAGGCAGACGGGCAGGAGGCGGAGGAGGCCTGGTGCGCCGGGGAACTGATTGCCCTAGCAGATGCTTACGGCTTCGAGGGGAATCTGTGGCTCTGCTTTCTGGCCCTCTGTCTGGCGGAAAACGAAAATCCCTACAGCATTGCCTGCGAGATCCGCGGGGAGGCGTCCGGAAGCCTAAATCAACTGGCTCTCCACGACTTTTCCGTGTTCTGGCAGCTCAGCCGGCAGGATTTGGGGACTCTCCCTATGAAGGAGGTATGGAGCCTGGCGGCAGATTATCATGGGCCGGGGAAGAAAAGCCGTCAGTTTGACAGCCGGGTGAGGGACAGGATTTTAACGCTGGCCGCGGAGCTTTTGCAGGCGGAAAGCCCGGAGGACTTCAGAGGCAGGACGGCAGAGTTTTACCGGGAGCTGGGAGTGGGAAAATTTGGCTTAAATCAGGCCTTCCGCGTGACGGGAGCTGAGGGAAACGCTCAGATTGAGCCTATTACCGGCGTAGAAGAGGTATCCCTGAAGGATTTGGTGGGATACGAGCGGCAGAAGAAAAAGCTCATCGAAAATACAGAGGCATTTATCGAGGGCAGGGAGGCCAACAACGTGCTGCTGTTCGGGGACAGCGGAACGGGAAAATCCTCCAGCATCAAGGCGGTGCTTCACGAGTATTACGGCAGAGGCCTGCGCATGATAGAGGTATATAAGCACCAGTTCCAGTGCCTGGGAGACATTTTGGAGCAGGTGAAGGACAGAAACTATAAATTTATTATCTACATGGACGATCTCTCCTTTGAGGAGTATGAGATTGAGTACAAATATCTGAAGGCAATGATTGAGGGCGGCCTGGGAAGACGGCCGGACAATGTGCTGATCTACGCCACCTCCAACCGCCGCCATCTGATCCGGGAAAAGTTCAGCGACAAGAGAGAGCTGGACGACGACCTGCACCAGAACGACACAGTGCAGGAGAAGCTGTCCCTGGTGGCCCGGTTCGGAGTGACCATCTACTACGGAGCGCCGGACAAAAGGGAATTCCAGCAGATTGTCAGAGCTTTGGCTGCCAGACATAACCTCTGCATGCCGGAGGAGGAGCTGCTGTTAAAGGCAAATCAGTGGGAGCTGAGCCACGGAGGACTGTCCGGGCGGACGGCGTCCCAGTTTATCACCCATCTGCTGGGAACGGAACAGATACAGGAGGAAAGCTATGGCAATTAAAATGTTTGCGGCAATCGACGTGGGATCCTTTGAGCTGGAAATGGGAATTTACGAGATTTCCCAGAGCTTTGGAATCAGGCAGGCCGACCACGTCCGCCACGTTCTTGCCCTTGGAAGGGAGACCTACAATGACAGAAAAATCAGCTACAGGCTGGTAGAGGAGATGTGCCAGGTCTTAAAGAGCTTTTCCGAGATTATGAAAAGCTACCGCGTGACCGATTACAGGGCATACGCCACCAGCGCCATGAGAGAGGCCAAGAACAGCCAGATTGTGCTGGAGCAGATTCGAGTCAGGACAGGGCTGACTGTAAAATCCATCAACAATTCGGAGCTTAGGCTGATGACCTACAAGGCGGTGGCCTCCAAGGACGCCGCTTTCCACAAGATTGTGCAGAAGGGAACGGCCATCATTGACGTGGGATTTGGAAGCACCCAGATTTCCCTGTTTGACAAGGACACCCTTGTATCCACCCAGAATGTTGTCCTGGGCGGGCTCCGGATCCGGGAAATGATCTCCCACTGGAATTTAAGCCCCAGGGAGACAGTTCCGGTGATCGAGGAGCTGGTGGACAACGAGCTTTACCCCTTCCGCCGGATGTATCTGAAGGACAGGGAGATTAAGAGTTTGATCGCCACAGGAGAGAGCATTCTGTTTATGGCCAGAAGCGGAATCCGCCATATGGAGTCGGACCGGGTCAGCGCAGAGCAGTTTAAGAGCTTTTACCGAAAGCTCTTGTCCATGACTGCAGAAGAGATCGAGGACGAATTTGGCATAGACGGAGAATACGCTTCTATCCTGGTGCCCAGCGCCGTTATTTACGGACGGATTCTGGAGATGACGGGAGCCGAGACAGTGTGGATTCCGGGAGTCAGCCTCTGCGACGGCATGGCAGCGGAGTACACCCAGGACAGGAAGCTGGTGAAGCTGCGCCACGATTTCAACGGGGATATCCTGTCCTCCGCCAGAAATATGGCGAAGAGGTATAAATGCCACGGAGATCACATTCAGGAGGTGGAGCGGCTCAGCGCGGAGCTCTTCGACGTGACGAAGAAATACCATGGCCTGGGAGAAAGGGAACGGCTGCTCCTTCGGATTGCCGCCATTCTCCACGACTGCGGCAAGTTTATCAGCTCCAGCAGAGAGACGCAGAGCTGTTATCAGATTATCATGGCCACGGAGATCATCGGCATTTCCCACCTGGAACGGGAGATTGTGGCCAACGTAGTTTACTACTATAACCAGGATTTCGCCTACGACGCGGTGAAGCTGGAGTCCGATTTGTCCCAGTACGAGGGCAGCGGACTGACCCGCCGGGCGGTGACGATTTTAATCGCCAAGCTGACGGCGATTTTAAGCCTGGCCAGCGCCATGGACCGGAGCCAGAGGCAGAAGTTTGCGGGGGCGTCCATGGCAGTCAGGGACGGAAAGCTGTTAATCACAGCCAGCTGTCCGGAGACGATTATTCTGGAACGGGCGTCCTTTGAGAACCGTGCGGAATTTTTTGAGGAAATTTTCGGGCTTCAGCCGGTGCTGAAGCATAAGAGGAGGGTGTAAATATGGCTGAGGGAAACGAGAGATTCTGGGAATCTAAGAATTATGTCAATAGAGAACTGAGCTGGCTGGATTTTAACTGGAGAGTGCTGGGCGAGGCGAAGGATAAGACCACGCCTCTCTTTGACCGCTTAAAGTTCCTGAGCATTACGGCGTCCAATCTGGACGAGTTTTTCATGGTGCGGGTGGCTTCCTTAAAGGATATGATCCACGCCAACTACACGAAACGGGATATTGCGGGGCTGACGGCAGCAGAACAGCTGACAGCCATCGAGGCGAAGACGCATCAGCTGGTGGAGGAGCAGTACCACGTCTACAGTCGTTCCCTCCTCCCGGCCCTGCGCCAGAACGGCCTGAATATTATTGCCTCCCATGAAAATCTGACCAAGTACGAGGGAACCTATGTGGACAGCTACTTTGAGGAGATGGTTTATCCTGTGCTGACGCCTATGGCGGTGGACTCCTCCCGTCCCTTCCCGCTGATCCGCAATAAATCTCTGAATATTGCGGCTCTGGTGAAGAAGAAAAAGGGCGATTCGGAGCTGGATTTCGCTATGGTCCGTGTTCCCAGCGGCCTTCCGAGGGTGGTGGTGATTCCGCCGGAGGAGGGAAAGGAAAAAGCGGGGATCTCTGTGATTTTCCTGGAGGAGATCATAGAAAGAAACATTGAGAAGCTCTTCCTGAACTACGATATTATCTGTTCCCACCCCTTCCGCGTGATGAGAAATGCAGATCTGAGCATTGACGAGGACGAGGCGGAGGACCTGTTAAAGGAGATTGAACGTCAGCTGAAGAAGCGCCAGTGGGGAGAGGCCATCCGCCTGGATATTGAGGAGAAGGCGGATAAGCGGCTGCTGAAGATCCTGAAAAAGGAGCTGAAGGTTACAAACGACGAGATCTATGAGATCGGAGGCCCCCTGGATCTGACGGTGCTGATGAAGGTCTACGGCCTGCCAGGCTTTGACCGGCACAAGGCGCCGGGCTACACGCCCCAGCCGGTTCCGGCTCTGATGAATGAGGACGATATTTTCACCAATATCAGAAAAAGAGATATTCTCTTAACCCATCCCTTTGAGACCTTTGAGCCGGTGGTGAACTTTATCAAGAAGGCGGCCAGGGATCCGGAGGTGCTGGCCATCAAGCAGACCCTGTACCGTGTCAGCGGCAATTCCCCGATTATCGCGGCCCTGGCCGAGGCGGCGGACAACGGAAAGCAGGTGTCGGTTCTGGTGGAGCTAAAGGCCCGCTTTGACGAGGAAAACAATATCAACTGGGCGAAGATGCTGGAGAAGGCCGGCTGCCACGTCATCTACGGCCTTCTGGGCTTAAAAACCCACAGCAAAATCACCCTGGTCGTGCGGAAGGAGGAGGACGGCATCCGCCGCTACGTCCACCTGGGTACAGGAAATTACAACGATTCTACGGCCAAGCTCTACACAGACTGCGGCCTGTTTACCTGCAGCCGCCAGATCGGCGAGGACGCCACCGCCGTGTTCAACATGCTGTCCGGCTACTCGGAGCCGTTAGGCTGGAATAAGCTGTCCCTGGCGCCATTATGGCTGAGAGGCAAGTTCCTGCGCCTGATCCAGAGGGAGATCAAGTACGCTAAGGAGGGAAAGACGGCCAGGATCGTGGCAAAAATGAATTCTCTCTGCGACAAGGAGATTATTGCAAACCTCTACGAGGCCTCCTGCGCGGGCGTGGAGATTAAACTGATTGTCCGGGGCATCTGCTGTCTGAAGGCCGGCGTTCCAAATCTCAGCGAGAACATCGAGGTGCGGTCCATCGTGGGCAATTTCCTGGAGCACAGCCGGATTTTCCTCTTTGAAAACGGGGGAAGAGAGGAAATCTACATGGGAAGCGCCGACTGGATGCCGAGAAACCTGGACCGGAGGGTGGAGATCCTGTTCCCGGTGGAGGACGAGGCGCTAAAGGCCCGCCTGATCCATATTTTAGACGTGCAGCTGGCAGATAATGCGAAGGCCCATCTCCTGCAGCCGGACGGAACCTACAAAAAGAAGAGTCTCAGAGGACGCCAGAAGGTTAACGCCCAGGAACAGTTCTGCGCGGAAGCCATCGAGGCGGCCAGAGCCATGGAGGAATCGGCGGATCCCAGAAACAGGCGCGTCTTCATTCCCATGGAACAGTAGAAAATGTAAGAGAAAAGTAAAGCAATTTCGCCTCGCTTATGGTAAACTGTTGATAGAATGCAGTTTGACGTCAGGGAACAGGAGCCGTCTCCTGGGCCTGACGCCGCCATAAGGGAGGTTTTTTCATGTCAGAAATTAATATATTAGTGGTCGACGATGAGAAGGAGATTGCCGAGCTGGTGGAGATTTATCTGGTCAGCGACGGTTACCGGGTATTTAAGGCGGAGAACGCCAGAGAGGGCCTGGAGATTCTGGAAAAAGAAAATATCCATCTGGTGCTGTTGGACATTATGATGCCGGGCATGAACGGCCTTGAAATGTGCCGCAAGATCCGGGAGACCAACAATATCCCCATCATCATGCTGAGCGCAAAATCAACGGATCTGGATAAGATTCTGGGACTTGGAACGGGAGCGGACGACTATGTGGTGAAGCCGTTTAACCCGCTGGAGCTGACGGCCCGCGTGAAATCCCAGCTGCGCCGCTACACCCAGCTGAATCCCCAGAGCAGCGTAATCCAGGCCGCGAAGAACGAGATTTCGATTAAGGGGCTGGTGATCAACAAGGACAATCACAAGGTGACGGTCTACGACGAGGAGATTAAGCTGACTCCCATTGAATTCGATATTCTCTACCTGCTGGCGTCCAATCCGGGCCGCGTCTTCAGCACAGACGAGATTTTCGAGAAGGTATGGAATGAAAAGGTCTATGAGGCCAACAATACTGTTATGGTACATATCCGGCGTCTGAGAGGAAAGATGAAGGAGGACACCAGACAGAACAAGATTATCACTACCGTATGGGGGGTAGGCTACAAAATTGAAAAATAGCGATATGAGCAGGCGTTTTCGGACGCGCACAGTGACGAATATCTTTTACGCCACCCTTCTCACCTGCCTGATTGAGATTTTTCTCATCGCCAATGTGAGCATGGTGGAAGAATATTTAAGAAAAATAGAATCAGAATCTTTTCTGCTGGATTTTTTAGAGCTGAGTCCCATTATGGTGCTGATCTACGTGCTTATCGGAATCGGCATCTTTTCCGTTATCTTCCTGAGGCTGCAGGAGCGCCATCTGCGGTATCTGGCCAGGATCTCTGCGGCCATGCAGGACATTTCCGAGGGAGATCTGAACACGGTTGTGGAGGTGAAGGGAGATAATGAGTTCAGCGCCATGGCTGTGAACCTGAACCGGATGGTGGAGGACATCAGACGGCTGATGGATAAGGAGAGGGAGTCGGAGCGGACGAAAAACGAGCTGATCACCAACGTGGCCCACGATCTGAGAACGCCTCTCACCTCCATTATTGGATATCTGGAGCTGCTCTCCGGCAAGGTGGAGCTTCCAAGGGAGATGGAGAAGAAGTATATTGATATCGCCTACGCCAAGTCACGGCGTCTGGAAAAGCTGATAGAGGATCTCTTCGGATTTACGAAGCTGAATTACGGAAAGCTTTCCATGAACGTGGGAAAGGTGGACATTGTGAAGCTTCTGGAACAGCTTCTGGAGGAATTTTATCCAAACTTTGCAGAGAAAAATCTCTCCTATGAGCTCCACAGCAATCTGCCGTCAAAAGTGATTGACGCAGACGGAAACCTGCTGGCCCGCCTGTTTGACAACCTGATTAACAACGCCATCAAGTACGGGGCAGACGGAAAACGGGTGCTGGTGCAGATTCAGGCGGAGGAGGAAATAGTCACAGTCTCTGTAACCAACTACGGATATGTGATTCCGGAGAATGAGCTGCCTCTGATTTTCAATAAATTTTACCGGGTAGAGCAGTCCCGCTCCACCCACACGGGAGGCACCGGTCTGGGGCTTGCTATCGCGAAAAGCGTGGCTGAGATGCACGGCGGCAGTATCCAGGTAAAAAGCGATCTGGACGGAACCGTGTTTACCGTGAAGTTGAAGACGCATTTTGACATTAACAGGGAACAGTTCGAGGTGGCCGAGTAGGCCGGATGGCAGAGAAAGGAAGCACAGCGCCGGGGTGGGAAGGCTCCGGCGCCTGGGAAAGGAACGATGACAGATGATGAGGGAGGAGAAACGAGACGGTTTTTTGGGAAAAAGAGCAGGAGGAAAGGCGCTTCCGGCTCTTTTTCTGATTTTGTGTCTTCTGACAGCTGTCCTCTGGCAGACGCCCTTTGCGTCTCTGGCAAAGGCTCAGTCCTCAGACGTGAAAGAGGAGCAGGATTCAGAGGAGGGAGCAGGAGACAGGCTGAAACGCCAGGTGGCCATGGAGGCCGACTATGGGTTTGGAAAGAAGGCCAAGGCAGGCAGGTATCTGCCTATCCAGGTCACTTATAAAAATCAGGAGAGGCAGGCCTTTTCAGGAACACTTAAAATTCTGACCATGGAATCCAGCAAGGAGGTCTACCAGTATGAGTATCCGGTGGATCTGGGAGCCGGAGAAGAGACAGAAAAGGAATACTATATTCCTCTGGGCGTTGGAAATGATCAGATGTTTTTAACTCTGACAGATCAAGACGGCAATGAAATCATAAAAAAAAGGCTGAAGCTGGATATTCCGTCAGAGGCGGCGCTCCTGTTTATCGGCGTTCTCAGCGATCACCCGGACAGCCTCTCCTATCTGGATGGCTGTGGTTTAAGCTACGGGACGCTGCGGACCAGCGTAGTTCCCCTAAGCGGCGGTGAAGTGCCGGAAAATCAGCTGGGACTTGACCAGTTTGACCTGATTGCAGTCAATGATTTCGACTGGAACAGCCTGACGCACGGGCAGGAGAAAGCGCTTCTGTCCTGGGTGAGGGAGGGGGGAACTCTGCTTTTTGGAACAGGAGAGCAGTTAGAGCGCACCCTGGGGCGGCTGAAAAAGGACCTGATTGGCGAAACGCCCGTCTCAAACCTGGCCAGAACTGTAGATTTGATGAAGCTTCTGGGAGAAAACGGAGGGGAGGCGCTTTCAGCGGAGCTGTTCTGCTCTGACTTTTCTATTAAGGGAGGCCGCAAGGCTCTCTTTCAGGAGGGAACGGCTCTTCTGACACGAAAAACAGAACAGCAGGGCCAGATGGTTCTGGCCGGCTTTGACCTGGCGGACGTGTCCGGCCAGTTTCTTCAAAAGCCGTCGCTGGCGGAGAAATTTCTGACGGAGGTGATGGGGGAGAATACGGTTCAGTATCTGGCCCAGGATCAGTATTACGGCCTGTCCAGCCTTTACTATTCCATTCAGGCGCTGATCAATACGGGAAATGTGGATCGTCTGCCCAATTTAGGGCTGTATACGGCTGTCATTCTGCTTTATATTATTCTTATTGGTCCAGGCGCATATCTGTATCTGAAGCGGAAGTCCCTTCAGAATTATTATATGCTCAGCGTGGCGGTTCTGGCAGTGGGATTTACGGGGATTATTTATGCGGACGGAGCTAAGACCAGATTTGCAGCGCCCTTTTTCACCTATGTGACGGTGGAAAATTATGGGAAAGAGGAGCTGGAGAGCGAGACCTACGTCAATGTGAGAAGCCCTTATAACACTCCATATACGGTGGAGCTGAATCCGGATTACCTGGTTCGCCCCATTACAAAGAATTACTATTATGAATCGAATCATCCAGTCACGTTTACCGGAAATGAAAAATTTGAGACGGCTGTTCGAATCGAACCGTCGCAGACCAGGATAAAGGTGCGGGACGCAGCGGCCTTTGAACCAAAGCTGTTCAGCCTGAAGCGGGAGGAGAGGTCAGACAGACCCGCGCCGTCGGGAACGATTCGCTTTTTCGACGGTCAGGTGACGGGAACGGTTGTGAACCATTCGGAGGAGACGTTAAAGAACGCGGTTCTGCTCCTCTATGGAAAAGCAGTGTTTCTGGGTGAGATGAAGCCGGAGGAGGAGAAGATCCTGGACGGCCTGCCCCAGCTTTCCTATCCTTCCGCCTATAAGACTGCTGTGGCCCAGATGGTTCCCGGAACGGATCAGTATACGAAAACAGATATTTCAGATAAAAACTATATGGAAGCCCAGAGCCAGACGAAGCTGTTGTCCTTCTATATGGAATCCCGCATGGCGGAGTATTTTCCGGAAGCCCGCCTGATTGCCTTCAGCTCCGGGGAGGAGGAGACAGATTTCCTGGCTGACAGGCACTATGTGACAGGAGGTCTCACCCTTATGACCTCCGAGCTTCCGGTGGAGCAGGGAAAGGACGGCATGGTTTACCGGTGCGTGCTGGAACAGCTGCCGACCGTCCTGTCAGGCGTGTATGATTATCAGGGGAATTCGCTGTATACAGGAGAACCCTCCGAGCCGCTGGTATTGGAGTATCATCTGGGAAATGATCTGGAGATTGAGCGGCTTACCTTTGACTGGCTGTCTCCGGAGTTTATTGACAATCCAAAGTATCCGTACCTGGAGCAGTTTGACGGCTCGATCTACTTCTATAACTACAGTACGGGAAAGCATGATCGGATGGATTTGAGCAAGAAGGAGTACAGCAGAGAGGAGCTGAACCCCTATCTGTCTCCCAGCAATACGCTGACAGTGAAATATGCCGGGGAGCCGGGAGAGGACGATATCTGGAATATGATTCTTCCAGTGCCTTATGTGACAGGGAGGGAAAAATAATGCTGGAAATCAGGGATTTAAGAAAAAAATACGGCAATTTTCAGGCTCTGGACGGGCTCAGCATGACAATTGAAAAAGGAGAGCTGTTTGGCTTCGTAGGCCCGAACGGAGCCGGGAAGACCACCACCATCAAGATTATCACAGGTCTTCTGCAGCCTGACAGCGGCAGCATTGTCATCGACGGCATGGACGGAATCAGGGACAGAAGACATCTGAAGCAGAAGATGGGTTATGTGCCGGACTCCTTCGGCGTGTACGATAACCTGAAGGTGTCAGAGTACATGGAGTTTTTCGCATCCTGTTACGGTATCGAGGGCCTGGAATCCAGAAAGCGCTGCGGACTTCTTCTGGAACAGATGAAGCTGGAGGATAAGGCGGATTTCTTTGTAGACGGCCTTTCCAGAGGCATGAAGCAGAGACTCTGCCTGGCCAGGGCGCTGATTCACGATCCGGAGCTGATTGTGTTAGACGAGCCGGCGTCCGGTCTGGATCCCAGAACAAGGCTGGAATTTACCAGCATTTTAAAGGAACTCAGGGAACAGGGAAAGACGCTTCTCGTCAGCTCCCATATCCTGTCGGAGCTGTCGGAAATGTGTACCAGTATTGGAATCATCGAGCAGGGAAGGATGGCTCTGTCCGGCAGCATGGAGCAGATCCTGGAGCGTGTCAATTCCTCCAACCCACTTCTGATTACGATATTTAAAGGAAGAGAAAAGGCCATGTCCATTCTCCGCAGCCACCCCTGCGTGCAGACAATTTCTGTTAAGGGGGAGGAGATTAAGGTGGGCTTTAATGGAGATAAGAAGGATGAGGCGCTGCTTTTGCAGCAGATGGTGGACGCAGAGGTGATGGTGAACGGATTTATGCGGGAGAAGGGAAGCCTGGAGACAATATTTATGCAGATTACAGATCACATGGGAGAAAAGGCGGTGCTGGTACATGAAGATGAATCCGGTTTATAAAAGAGAATTGAAGGTAGGGAGCAGAAGTATCCGCATGGCGGTGATTCTGCTGGCGTTTAATGGTATTTTGAGCGCCGTGGCCCTCTTCAATATGTACTCTGCAGTGGAACAGGTAAAAATGACAGCGGAGATCCAGTATTCCAGATTTCTGCAGCTCTATGTATTTGTGGCGTCCCTGGAATTTATTATGCTGATGTTTATCATGCCGGCCCTGACCTCCAACAGCATCAGCGGAGAGAGGGAGAGGCAGACGCTGGATCTGATGCTCACCACCACCATGAAGCCGGGGAAGATTGTCCTGGGCAAGCTGGCAGCGGCTTTTACCACCATGCTTCTGCTGGTGCTGTCCAGCTTTCCCGTACTCTCCCTGGTGTTTGTATACGGCGGCATCACGGTGACGGATATGGCCCAGCTGATGCTCTGCTATGTGACGGTAGCGCTGCTTTCCGGAGCGGTCGGCGTATTTTTTTCATCCATGTTTAAGCGCTCGACTCTGGCAAATGTCTGCGCTTATGTGACCATTATTTTTCTGGTGGCAGGAACCTACGGCGCCAATATATTTGCCTACCAGATGTCGCAGAATGAGATCAGCAGCTATATGGACGCAGTGGATAACATAACAAGGCAGGCCAGTTCCGGCGGAAGTATTTACATGCTGCTGTTTAATCCGGCGGTGACGTTTTACGCTATGATTAACCAGCAGGCCGGGGACAGCGACGTGGCCGGAACCCTGGAGAGGATGTTTGGGGCTCACCCTCAGAACTTTGTCCTGGAACACTGGACGGAGATCAGCATTGCAGTTCAGATTCTGGCCGCCGTGCTTCTGATTGCGGCGGCTGTGGCCGCGGTAACTCCCGTCTGGGAGAGGGGCAGAGAGCGCAGGAGAGGAAAAGATAAAAACAGCCGGCCCATATAGAAAGACAGACAGAAACAGACAGAATAACAGAAGGAACAATGATAAACAGACAGGAGAATAAACAGTATGCTTAGAATCGGATGCCACCTTTCTTCCTCCAAGGGATACCTTGCCATGGGGAAGGAAGCGGAAAAAATAGACGGAGGAACCTTTCAGTTTTTCACGAGAAATCCAAGAGGAGGCAAAGCCAAGGAGATCGATCCGGAGGATGTGAAGGCATTTTTAGACTTTGCGGGACAGAAGGACATTGCGCCGATTCTGGCCCATGCGCCCTACACCTTAAACGGCTGCTCTGCAGACGAGGGAATCCGCGCCTTTGCCGTCAATACCATGGCGGACGATTTAAAGCGGATGGAATTTACGCCGGGAAATCTCTACAATTTCCATCCTGGCAGCCATGTAAAACAGGGAGTGGAAGCTGGCATTGCGTATATATCTGATATGCTGAATCAGATTTTAAGGCCGGAACAGACCACCACAGTGCTCCTTGAGACCATGGCGGGCAAGGGAAGCGAGGTGGGCAGGAATTTTGCAGAGCTTCGGGAGATTCTGGACCGGGTGCATCTGAATGAAAAGATGGGCGTCTGCCTGGATACCTGCCATGTGTGGGACGCAGGGTACGATATTGCGGAACATCTGGATCAGGTACTTGATGAGTTTGACCGGACGATAGGCCTTTCACGCCTGAAAGCCATCCATTTAAACGACAGCCAGAATCCTCTGGGCGCTCATAAGGACCGCCACGCCAGAATCGGCGAAGGCTGCATTGGGCTGGAGGCGCTGGTAAGAGTTATCAATCACCCGGCTCTCAGAACCCTGCCCTTTTACCTTGAGACTCCCAACGATCTGGACGGCTATGCCAGGGAAATTGCGCTTCTGAAGTCAAGGTATATAGAGTAGAAACGCATTTTTATTCAGCCCGCTGAACGGCGGGCTGGTTTATTCTGCAATATTCTATTAATATGTTTAATTTATAAGTATTTCCCATCATTTCCTATTATTAAAAATAATGAATGAAATCCCGCGCCTTTGTATACTTGGCAGGAAAAATACGGTATACTGTTGTGGTTGTCCTGAGGAAAGGAATCACAAAAAGGAGATTGGGAATAATGAGTGAGAAAGAGACAAAGGGAGCAGAGTACGATTTTTATGGAAAGCTTCCGCTCTGCAAGGCCATCCCGCTGGGACTTCAGCACGTACTGGCCATGTTCGTGGGAAATTTAACCCCGCTTTTAATTATCACAGGCGCCTGCGGCCTTACAAATACGCAGGAATTTGCCAACCTTCAGGTAGATTTGCTGCAGAACGCCATGCTGGTAGCAGGAATTGTGACGCTGGTTCAGCTCTACGCTATTGGACCAGTAGGCGGAAAGGTTCCGATTATCATGGGAACCAGTTCCGGCTTTATCGGAGTGTTCAACAGCGTGGTGGGAGTCATGGGCGGAGGAATCCTGTCCTATGGAGCGATTATGATGGCTTCCATTTTAGGAGGAATTTTCGAGGGGATTTTAGGCTTTTTCTTAAAGCCCCTGCGCCGTTTTTTCCCGGCTCTTGTGACGGGAACCGTTGTGCTTTCCATTGGTCTGTCCCTCATCGCAGTGGGGGTCAATTCCTTCGGCGGAGGCGATAAGGCGGCGGATTTCGGAAGCGTGGAAAATCTGCTTCTGGGAACGCTCGTGCTGGTAGTGATCGTCGTGTTAAAGCACGGAACAAAGGGAATGACAAGCTCTTCTTCCATTTTGATTGGAATTATTGTGGGCTATATTGCGGCAGCCATTATGGGTCTGGTGCTTCCGACCACCGGCGTGACGGCGGAGGGAGTGGAGTACACAAAGGCCTGGGTGTTAAACTGGGATAAGGTGGCGGAGGCCAGCTGGTTTTCCATGCCGAAGCTGATGCCGGTAAAGCCTGTCTTTGACTGGAGAGCCGTGATTCCGGTTATGATCATGTTTGTCGTAACAGCTGTGGAGACAGTGGGCGACATTTCCGGAGTAACAGAGGGAGGCATGGGCCGGGAGGCCACGGACACAGAACTGTCAGGAGGTATTATCTGCGACGGTATCGGTTCCAGTTTTGCCGCCCTGTTCGGAGTTCTTCCAAACACCTCTTTCAGCCAGAATGTGGGACTGGTGGCCATGACAAAGATTGTCAACCGCTTCGCCCTGGCTACGGGAGCTGTTTTCCTGATTTTATGCGGCCTGTTTCCTAAGCTGGCGGCGCTGATTTCCATCATGCCCCAGAGCGTTCTGGGAGGAGCGGCAGTTATGATGTTCTCCTCCATCGTTATGAGCGGAATCCAGCTGATCACTAAGAAGCCGCTGACCCCAAGAAGCATTACCATCGTATCTGTGGCCCTGGGACTGGGATACGGAATCGGAGCAAACAGCGGTATTCTCTCCCATCTGCCTCAGAGCGTACAGCTGATCTTCGGCGGATCCGGCATCGTGCCGGCCGCGCTGGTTGCGATTATTCTGAACGTGCTGCTTCCGGCAGAGAAGGAAGAATAGGGAAAAGAGATTTAATTAATATCACAAGTGTTGAGAGAAAAGAGACGCTTTCCAGATGCTTAAGGCGCTGGAGAGCGTCTTTTTTGCGTCTTCACAAAATTTATATTGTCATTATTTGGATAATATACTGTTAGACATTGTATTATCCGAATGTTAATATGGTTTTAGATAAAAAGTGGGGAGGAAAGCAGTATGCGCAGAGAGAAATTAGAACGTATATTTCCAGCTTTTCAGGAGATTCAGGACGAAACGCTCAGAGAAAAATCGGAGGAAGCGATGCTTGCGGCCATGGAGGCAGGAGGCTGGGATGAACAGACGATAAAGCTTTGTCCGGTTACATTGAACTGGGAGAACTGCGACGTATCCTGGACAGAGCATGTCAGCGATGTGACGAGCATGTGCCTGATGGAGTTCGACGGGCTGGAAAAGTATTACAAACGGCATGGGGTGAGCTTCAGCCGGGATCTGGTGGCAGCCGGTGCGCTGCTTCACGATATCGGAAAGCTGACAGAGTTTGTTTTTCGCGATGGAAAGGCCGTTCATGGAGACAACTTTGAACTGATGCGCCATCCATTGTCAGGAGCTGTCATTGCGGCTAAGGCAGGACTTCCGGACGAGCTGGTACACCTGATTGCCGTCCATTCCTTTGAAGGAGACAAGTCTTACCAGACGGCAGAATCGGAATTTGTACGTTCCATTGATATCTTTGTATTTAACTGCTCTGTAAAAGGGCTGAAAAAGATCCACAAAAATTAATTTGACAACGGTTCAAAATAAAAAAGGAGGAAAAGAGATGAAGAAGACATTAAAGACAGCTCTGGTTTTAACAGCAATCGGCGCGCTTGCACTGACAGGCTGCAGCGGAAAATCAGGGGATAGTTCCAATCAGAAGAAAGAGGCAGCAGAAGGCGGCGGAGCCGGAGAGTGGACGCCGGAACGCTCCATCAATATGATCGTGCCGTGGAGCGCAGGCGGTGGCTCTGACCTGGCTGTCCGTACTCTGGTTCCGTATCTGGAGGAGGATTTAGGCGTCAGCATTACAGTCCTGAACTCTACGGGAGCCAACGGATGGATTGCCTGGAACGACCTTTTAAAGGCAGATCCAGACGGCTACACCATCGCGCAGATGAATATTCCAACCGTATATTCAGGCTATTTAGACCCGCAGCAGAACAGAGATGAAACCCTGGACGACTTTACTCTGATTGCCAACGAAATCAGCGACTGGGGCTGCCTTGTAGTAAAGGCGGGAGACGAGCGCTTCCCGGATGTGGAGAGCTTTATTGAATACGGCAAGAGCAATGAGATATTAGCCGGAGACAACGGCGTGGGAACAAATAAGCACCTGGTAGCTGAAAATCTGAAGAGCCAGATTGAGGGACTGCAGATTACGCCAGTTCATCAGGCAGGCTGGAGCGATACCTATGCAGCTCTTTTAGGCGGCCATATCGATGTGGGCTGGGGCTCTATCGGAGAGACAATTCAGGCCTATGAGGACGGAGAGGTAGACATTCTGTGCGTCTTTGCCACAGAGCGTTCTTCCCTGCTTCCAGATGTGCCTACCTTTAATGAGCTGATGCCGGAGTATGATGTGGTATCCCCGTCTGACAGAGGTTTTGCCCTTCCGGCCGGCGTGGACGACGCAGTTTATGACCGCTGGGTACAGGCTATGGATAACTGCATTAACAATCCGGAATTTATTGAAAAGATGGCAGAGCTTGGACAGGCTGTCAACTACATGGGCGGAGAAGAGTATACTGCATATGCCAAGGAGCAGGAGGCAGAGATGGAAAAATTCTCCGATATCCTTGGTTGGAAATAGCGGCAGTTAAGGAAAAAAGGAGACCGGAAAATGAAATTGAAACAGATTCATGCAGAGGTATGGCTGGGAGGAATTCTCATCATACTGGCAGTTATTTTCTACATCATGGCAGGGCAGTTTCCAAACGCCAGCGCCGCTGTCTGGCCAAAGGCGGTTCTGATCGGCATTATGATTCTGTCAGTCCTTTTGGTGATTCACGGCCTGCAGATGACGAAGGATGCAGACGGAAACGCCGATTTAGGCGGAGCTGTCTTAAAGGGGCCGATGGCTTCTCTGGTTATGATTGTCGCCTATGCGGTGTGTATGAGCTTTACAGGATACTTTGTCTCCACAGCGATCTTTCTTCCCCTGGGAATGGCTGCTCTGGGACAGAGAAACTGGCAGGCGATTCTGGGAGTGACCGTTGGTCTGGAGCTGTTTGTCTGGTTCCTGTTTGTAGTACAGCTGCAGCTGAGAATGCCATAGCTTGATAAGACAATAGAGGTAAACATATGATACAGGAAATTTTACAAAATTTTATGTCGATTCAGGTCTGGATTGGACTTGTGGTAGGCGTGGTAGGCGGCATGGTCGTGGGAGCCATGCCGGGCCTCAGCGGTGGTATGGCGATTGCTCTTCTGCTGCCGGTTACATACTCGATGGATCCGGTAGCGGCGCTGGTAATGCTGATGGCTATTTACACTTCTGCTATGACAGGCGGTTCAATCTCAGCAATTCTGCTGCATACGCCGGGTACTCCGGCTAATGCGGCGACTGCCATGGAGGGATATCCTCTCACAAAGAAGGGAAGAGGACTGGAGGCAGTGGGAATGTCCATGCTGTCCTCCGGAATCGGAGGCTTTGCCAGCGCCCTGGCGCTCTTGGTTATCGCCCCGCCTTTAGCGAAGGTCAGCCTGATGTTCAGCGAGCCGGAGAGCTTTCTGATCTCAGTGTTCGGTCTGACTGTAATCGGAAGCCTTGCAGGAAATTCTATTTTAAAAGGGCTTCTGATGGGACTTGTAGGACTGTTTTTAGCCACAGTAGGCATGGACTCTGTGACAGGCACCCTGCGGTATACCTTTGGTTTTGACTCTTTAATGAATGGAATCCAGATGGTTCCTGCTCTGATTGGCTTATTTACCATTTCCCAGGTAATGAGCAACTGTGAAGATTATAAACACGCAAACCAGTCGATTCTGGAGAAGAGCAATGCAACTCTGGGAAAGAAGATGCTTCCGACTCTCAAGGAGATTCCCCGTTACATCTGGAACTGGGTATCCGCTTCCATCATTGGTATTGTAGTAGGCATTCTGCCTGGAGCCGGCGGAAATATCGGTTCCTGGATTGCCTACGATCAGGCGAAAAAGCACTCTAAGCACAAAGAGGAGTTTGGAAACGGCTCTCTTGAGGGACTTGCCTCCTGCGAGGCTGGAAACAACGCGGTAACCGGCGGCTCCATGATTCCGCTGATGACGCTGTCCATTCCTGGAAGCCCCAATGCGGCTATCATTCTGGGAGGTCTGCTGATTCAGGGCTTAGTTCCAGGCGCGCGCCTGTTCACGACGCAGGCTCCGACTACCTATTCGATTCTGGTAGGCTTTGCCCTTTCCAATATCCTGATGGTATTCGTGGGACTTGCAATCGCCCGCTATGTAGTAAATGTAACGAAAATTCCAAATTCTATTCTGATGCCGGTAGTAGTGTCCCTGGCCCTGATTGGATCCTATGCGATCAACGCGTCCATGTTTGATGTGTTTGTAGCTATTTTCTTCGGTTTCTTAGGATACCTGATGAATAAGCTGGATCTTTCTTCAGCAGCATTAATCCTGGGACTGATTCTGGGCGGTACGGCTGAGAGCGGCTTAATGCTTTCTCTGGTTATGGCTAAGGGAGATCCGCTCGGCTACTACATGGGACGTCCGATCTGCCTGGTGCTGATGGCGCTGATTCTGCTTTCAGTGGCCGGACCTGTCATTTCAAAATTAAAAGGGAAAAAAGAAAAAGCTTAAATATTAATATATGAAAAAGAGCTGCGAATCAAGAGAGACTCGAGATTCGCGGCCTTTTTCACTCTTTTGCACTTCAGAAAAAACAGCTTTCCGTCTCTGAAAAGCTGTGTTATAATACTCATATCAATGATCATCTGTGATTCATTTAACATTCAGGGACTGCTTTCAAACGCAGTCCGTCTTATGAAGATTCTATCAGGCCGTTTCGGCTGAAATTCAAAAATCCAAGGAACACCATTGCTGTAACATGAAAATTTGATTATACTGAAAGGAGAAGGCATGAGACAACAGCCTCTGCAGTGGCATCCGGCGTTTCAGGCTGTGATGCAGATTGAGCTGGCCGAATATCAGGACTGGCTGAAGTACTCTGCCCTTCCTAAAAAAGAGAACGTCTGGTTAAGCAGGCTGAGGCCAGGGCTTGACGTGGAAGAGGACATAGCGGTGCTGGCCCAGGCGTATCAGGGGAGGGATGAAAATCCCCTGTACAGCGCGGTAATGGAGCTGATTGTAAGAGCGAATAAAAAGCAGTATGAGGAGGCGAAGCATATGTGCAATGCATTAAGAGAACTGTTTGCAGAGGAGCTAGAGGAGGGAAGGCAGAAGGGCAAAGCAGAGGGCCATTGTCTGGCTTTCATTGAAATTCTCAGGCGCAAGGTGGAGAATGGAAAATCCCTGGAGGAATCGGCAGAGGCCCTGGAGGAGAGGCCGGAAGATATCGAGAAGCTTTACCGCTTGATTGAAAACCAGGGGCCTGATGCAGACGCAGAGCTGATTTATCAGCTGTACCGGGCTGATGTGAAATCTTCAGAGAAAAAAGAAGAACAGCGCTGATAGTTTCCCCTGCCGCCGCCTTTGTTCTACCGCCGCTTCCTGCCGCGTAAACTGGCAGTAACAGCTTTAGTTTGAGGAAAAGCATGAAATTTTTTAAATTAAAACGAAGGCACGTCTGTCTGCGGGAAAACGCCCTGTTTTGGGTATTTTTAGCTCTCCTTTCGATTGGCTGCATGGCGAAGCTCTACGAGCAGGCCTCTCTGGCTCCGGCCTCCTCAGAGAGTGTGTTTGCCTCCTCCCAGGCGGCGGGAGGAAGGGATTATCAGGTTAAGGACAGGAAACTTCCCATCTACTGTGTACAGACAGAGAAGCCTCAGGTAGCTCTTTCCTTTGACGCGGCCTGGGGAAATGAGGACACCAGGCAGCTGATGGAAATTTTGGCGAAGCACAATGTGAAGGTCACTTTTTTTATGACAGGCGGCTGGGTGGAGAAGTACCCGGAGGATGTGAAGTATATTGCCAGCCAGGGACACGATTTAGGCAATCACAGCGAGAATCACAAAAATATGAGCCAGCTGGGAGAAGAGGAGATCCGCACGGAAATTCAGACGGTTCACGACCGCGTCAAGGAGCTGACAGGACAGGATATGGCGTTATTTCGCCCGCCTTACGGCGATTATGATGATAAAGTAGTAGCCGTGGCCGATCGTATGGGCTACTATCCGATTCAATGGGATATTGACAGCCTGGACTGGAAGGATTATGGGGCTGATTCGATTGTGGATAAGGTGGTCAATCACAAGCATCTGGGAAACGGTTCCATTATTCTCATGCACAACGGAGCCAAATATACGCCTCAGGCATTGGAGGCAGTGATTACAGGACTTCAGGAAAAGGGGTACGAGCTGGTTCCCATTTCCCAGCTGATCTGTAAGGAGCAGTTTATCATTGACCATGAAGGGCGTCAGATTCCGTCTCAAAAGGCAGTTCAGTAAAAAACTTTTCGACAAAAAAACGCCGTTTTTTGTCTGTTTTCAAAACTCCGCGTTAGGCAGAAAGCCAGGAAAATGGGGATAAAACAGAAGTATCAGACAGACGCAGGATCGCGCCCCGTGTCGAAAATTGCGTTATAATCTCATTGAATGGCAGTTTTTACCAGATTATAATCTATAGAGAAACAAATCAGAAGGAGTATGAAGCATGGCAGAATTAAATATCGCGATTGCAGATGATAACAGGCAGACTTTGGAGCTGCTTGGCGAAATACTGGAGGGAGAAAAGGATTACCATGTCGTAGGAAAGGCAGATAATGGCAACGAAGCATACAACATGATTATGAAAACCAGACCAGATGTCGTTTTAATGGATATTGTCATGCCGGGAATGGACGGAATTTCCGTGATGGAGAAGATTAAGAGCAACGCGGAAATGAAGGACAGCACCTCTTTTATTATGGTTACAGCCGCTGGAAGCGAGAACCTGACTGCGGAGGCGTTTAAGCTGGGAGCCAGCTACTACATCATGAAGCCGTTCACAAGGGAGATTATTCTCGATAAGCTTCGCCGCCTGACCGGCTACAAAAATAAAACGACTATGCTTTCAGGAAGCAGACGGGTAAAGCCTTATGTCAACAAAGCGGAGTACATGGAGCAGAACCTGGAGAACGACGTGACGCAGATGCTTCACGAAATCGGAATTCCGGCCCACATCAAGGGATATCAGTATTTAAGAGACGCCATTATTATTTCAGTAGGCGATCAGGAGATGCTGACCTCCGTGACGAAGATTCTCTATCCCACCATTGCGAAAAAGCACGATACGACTCCAAGCCGTGTGGAGAGAGCCATCCGCCACGCGATCGAGGTGGCCTGGAACAGAGGCGAGATGGATACGATCAACGATTTATTTGGCTACACCGTAAGCACCGGAAAGGGCAAACCAACCAATTCCGAGTTTATTGCCCTGATTGCCGATAAAATTCGTCTGGACTACAAACGGATTTCCTAAAAATTATAATACTACCTTTCTAAATGCATAAATTTATTGTATAATAAGCTTATAATCTGGACAAAGGGGGGACTTATTTGACGATTTGTCCGGCAATGTGATGCACGGGAGGTAGCAGAATGAAAAAAATTCTTTTTATAGCTTCAGAAGCGGTTCCTTTTATTAAGACGGGCGGTCTGGCGGACGTAGTGGGCTCCCTGCCGAAATGCTTTGATAAGGAGTATTTTGACGTGAGGGTTATGCTCCCCAAGTATCTCTGCATCAAGGAATCCTTCCGAAACGACATGAAATATCTGAATCATTTCTACATGGATTATCTGGGACAGAGCCGTTATGTGGGAATTCTTGAGTACGTCTATGAGGGAATCACCTTTTACTTCATTGACAATGAGAGCTATTTCTGCGGTTCCAAGCCCTATGGAGACTGGTACTGCGACCTGGAGAAGTTTGCCTTCTTCTCTCGGGCGGCGCTTTCCAGCCTTCCTGTCATCGGCTTTCAGCCGGATGTGGTTCACTGCCACGACTGGCAGACCGGTCTGATTCCCGTATTCTTAAAGGATAAATTCCACGAGGGAGAATTCTTCCGGAACATGAAGTCTGTGATGACCATCCACAACCTGAAATTCCAGGGTGTCTGGGATGTGAAGACAATTCAGCGCCTTTCCGGACTTCCGGACTACTACTTCACCCCTGACAAGCTGGAAGCGTACAAGGACGGAAACATGTTAAAGGGCGGGCTTGTGTATGCTGACGCCATTACTACGGTGAGCAGTACCTATGCCGAGGAGATTAAGACACCTTTCTATGGAGAGGGACTGGATGGTCTGATGCGGGCCAGAGCAGGCAGCCTGAGGGGAATTGTCAACGGAATCGACTACGGCGATTTCAACCCTGAGACGGATCCGCTGATTGTTCAGAACTACAGTGCGCGAACCTTCCGCAAGGAAAAAGTAAAGAATAAGAGAGCCCTTCAGCAGCAGCTGGGACTGGAACAGGATGATAAGAAATTTATGATTGGAATCGTGTCGCGTCTGACGGATCAGAAGGGCTTTGACCTGATCCAGTGCGTGATGGACGAGATCTGCACGGACGACGTACAGCTGGTAGTTCTGGGAACCGGGGATGAGAAGTATGAAAACATGTTCCGCCACTACGACTGGAAGTACAATGGACGGGTTTCCGCCAATATCTACTACTCCGAGGAAATGTCCCATAAGGTTTATGCGGCCTGCGACGCCTTTTTGATGCCTTCCCTCTTTGAGCCTTGCGGCCTGAGCCAGCTGATGGCTCTGCGCTACGGCACGGTGCCGATTGTCAGAGAGACAGGCGGCCTGAAGGATACGGTATGGCCTTACAACGAGTACGAGGGTACGGGAACTGGTTTTTCCTTTGCCAATTATAATGCCCACGAAATGTTAGACACCATCCGTTATGCAAAGCATGTATTCTACAACAGAAAACGGGAGTGGAACAAGATCATTGACCGGGCGATGGCGGCCGACTTCTCCTGGGACAGCTCCGCGCTTAAATATCAGGAGCTTTACGACTGGCTGATTGGATATTAGGGATGGGCAGATGAGATACAGGAGAGAAGAATGACTATCTATCGGGAAATAACGGGAAATCAGGTATTGATGAGCGGCGTCATCGGCTGGGTGGTGGCGCAGGTATTAAAGACCATCATTGATATTGCCCTGAACAAGTCCTTTAATCCAGAACGGCTGACCGGATCGGGAGGGATGCCCAGCTCCCATTCCTCCACTGTCTGCGCCCTGACCACAGCCTCAGCCTTCTGCTATGGCTTTGGAAGCTTTGAGTTTGCCATCAGCTTTCTCTTTGCCATGGTAGTGATGTACGATGCCATCGGAGTCCGCCAGGAGACAGGCAAACAGGCGAAGGTTCTGAACCATCTTCTGTTTGAGAATCCCCTGAAGCTGGATACCGTGGTGCTGCAGGAGCGGCTTAAAGAGTATGTGGGACATACTCCGCTGCAGGTATTTGCCGGCGCGGTGCTGGGAATCGGAATCGCCGTGTTTATGAATGGATTTTATTAGGACAGGAGCGTTTGCCTGCAAAGAAAAGCGCGCGTTTAAGCATGTCTCTACACAGCAGAGTGATAGGGACATGCTTTTTTTATGCACTGAGCGTTTCTTTCAGACATGCGGCATCGGATAGAATCAGGCCGCTCCATCTTGATGTGAAGCTGTTCGTCTGCAAAATCAATGGCTGAGAGAATTGCGGTGTAGGAGTCGCGCTTGCAGCAGCGGGGGCCTCCAATCTGCCCGATGGAGGAGAGGCTCCTGGCCGTCATCTGGTTGGCCAGCCCCCAGGAAGCTCCTGTTAAGGGGGTGGCCCCTGTGGCGATGCTCATAAAGATGCCTGTGCTGACGCCTGCGCCGCAGGTGCCCCACTGGCCGCAGATACCGCCGGGAACCTGAGAACCCCGCTCCTTCATCTGATCCAGGGCAGAGGATAAATCCAGTTCACCGCCGCAGTTTTTGTAGGCGGCCAGAAGAGCCGCGCCTACCAGGACGTGGTGTTCCGGTCCGTGCATGTGGATCTGGGGAAAGTCAATCAGCTGCTCCATAATAGCGACAGGATTTTTCAGCTCTGTGTGGAGACAGAACTGACAGATCAGATCCAGAGCGTCCTTTGCATGACAGGAATCGCAGATGTAGTGGCCGTTTGCACAGCGGGCATGAGAGGGGAAAGAGCCACCGCAGACGGCGCATTTCATGGTTTCCTGGTGTTCCAGATAAATCAAGGGAGCGCCGCAGATCAGGCATTCCCAGGCAGTATTTGACTTACTCATAACAGACCTCGTTTCTGATAGTGTGAAATAATAGCTGGATGCTTTAAAAGATAATGTTATTCTGAAGGAAGACAGGAATAATGTCAAGAAAAATGTCAGGAAAAATGCAAAGAGAACTGCCGGCGCAACTGGGCACAGGCGATGACATGCCGCATGAAAAAAGGAAGGAAAGAGCAGGGCCGCTTCTGTCTGGACGCCGCCGAAACCTGCGCTTTTCTTCCTTTTTGAATGCCTATGGCCAGGCTTTTATAAAAGGTTCATAAATGTGGTTAAAACCATGGAGTTGAAGAAGTCGATAAAGAGACTTCCAACTAACGGTACGATGAAGAATGCCCTTGGAGCTGCCCCGTAGCGCTCAGCCAGAGCTTTCATGTTAGCCATGGCGTTAGGGGTTGCGCCCATTCCGAAACCGCAGAAGGCGCTTGTCATGGCCGCCGCCTCGTAGTCCCGTCCCATCACGTTGAAAATTACGAAGTTTGCATATAAGAACATAATGACAGTCTGAACCAGAAGGATGACAATCATTGGAAGAGCCAGGGCTGCCAGCTGCCAGAGCTTTAAGTTCATCATGGCCATGGCCAGGTAGATGTTCAGAGAAAGTCCGCCCAGCGTGTCGATTTCTTCCATCGGAAGGTCAGCTCCCTTTGCATCCCAGATATTTCTTAAAAGAGCTGCAAACAGCATGGCTCCGATGTAGCCTGGCATGGTGATGTTGAGCTTGGAGAAACCAGTCATGATTAAGGTTCCAGCTCCAATCGCTATGGCCAGGAATACAGCTGCATTAGTAAATTTCTGGCCGTCAATGATTCCGCCTTTGTCATCCGATGCGTTGCCTTCCTGTGCTGCAGTGGACTTTAATCCCAGCTTTTCCACTCTCCGGCGGGCAATCGGGCCACCCATCATACTTCCAGAAACCAGTCCGTATGTAGCGGCTGCCAAGGCAACAGTCAAAGCTCCGGAAACGCCGTAGGTTTCCTCAAGGAGAGGACCAAAGGAGCCGGAGGTTCCGTGTCCGCCGACTAACGGAATCGAACCCATGCAGAGGCCGAGGAGCGGATCCAGACCAAAGGCCGCCGCTAAAGCGCTTCCCACGCCGTCCTGGATTACGCACATGAGGACAGACAGAATCAGGAAGATAAATACCTGGATTCCGCCTTTCTTCAAAAGCCGGAAGCAGGCGGTAAATCCTACGCTGCAGAAGAACACAGTCATCAGAATGGTCTGAACCGTTGTGTCAAAGGTGAATTCCAGGATTCCCGCGCTGTACAGCCCCAGATGAAGCAGAGCGAAAACAATTCCGCCGGCTACAGGGGCTGGAATACAGTAACGGTTTAAAAAAGAGATTTTTTTCACCATCAGACGTCCTAAGGCGTATACGACGGCTCCCAGAGCGCAGGCTTGGTACATGTCAAGCTGCAATGTCATCATAAAAGATTCCCCCTTTCAGTTTATGGGCCTATTATGAGACGCAGCTACAAAAAACGACAAAAAGGTGAATTATCTGACTGATAAGAAAACGTTAAGATAACTTCAGCATAACACAGGCTCAGTAAGGAACCCTAGTCGGTCTCTTCGGCGGGTTCTCCGTAGAGAAGCTCGTTGTCATAGAAGTCAGATTTCATATTCAGCTGTGAGATAACCTCCTCTTTACCGAATTCGTCGAGAATCGTATCCCGGTCTGAGAACAGGTTGGTTCCCAGCCCCAGGCGGTCTCCCTCAATCTCTACGCCCATAGCGGCCAGGGTGGTAGGGAAGAGATCCATGGTGCAGGCAGAATGGGTTCTGTCTGCGGGCACGGCCGCCGGATTTAAAAAGCAGTAGTAGACGCCCCGCTCGTAGGAATCGTCGTCAGGCGCGTAATTTTTCACCATAGTGGCGTGGTCGCCTGCAATGACAACCGTGGTATTTTCATACCAGGGCTGTTCCTTGATCCAGCTGACAAATTCCACTGCCTGGCGGCTGCCGCAGCGAAGCACATTGCTGTACTGATTTTCAAATTCATCGCCGCAGAGACGGCATACATACCCATCTGGGTTGTGGGTATCCACAGTGAGAACTGTGAAATTAAAGGGTTCGCTTCCCTGAGAGAGCTTTGTCAGCTCCTCCTTGGCGTACTCAAAGAGCTTTTCGTCCTCAATGCCCCACCAGCCGATATCGTAATCCTTGGGAACCTTCTTTTCCCGTTTCGCCGTTCCAAAATCCCAGATTTTATAATTGCCGTGATCCTTAAAATACTGATCCCGTCCTGCAAAGCTGGCATAGGATCCGACCATCAGCATGTTTTTGTAGCCCTCGTCCTCCAGTACCTCTCCCAGGGTGACGGCGCCAGGCAGGAAGGAACCATACTTGCTCATGGAGTTTTTCTCTACCGGAATTTTTAAGGGCAGTCCTGAGGTCTGGGCCACCATAGCCGCGATAGTCCAGGAGGAGGTCAGAGGAAGAATTCCCTGTTTTCCATCAGGACCCAGCTGGAAGGTGACGTTTTCATCGGCCAGAGCCGTCAGCTCAGGAATCACATTTTCCTCCAGATTTCCGCCGTTTTCTTTATCCTCAAAGGTCTTTTCCATCGATTCCAGATAAATATACACCAGGTTTCTCTTCTGCTCCGGGAAGGTGAGAATGGAAGAGTCCGGCTTCTGGTACTGCTCTTCAATAAAGGAGCTCTTGTGGAACTGATTGTAGAGATACTCTCCGATGTTTAACAGATTGTCCGTGCCTACAGCCATAAATACCAGGCCGAAGGCCAGCAGCAGAGCCATCGATTTGGAGAAGGCCCGGTCAGTCAGCTCCACATACCAGCGTTTCTTCCCCAGACGGACGTCCACACAGGTGTAGGTTTTCCTGGTTCTGAGAAAGAGGCAGCACCGGCGGTAGAGGAACATGGCGATACAAAAGACGGCCAGAGACGGAGCCAGGGCCGTGCCCAGGTAGCTGACGATGTACTCCGTATTCACGCCGTCCAGAGGCACGTTTAGGTGGAATACGATTTCTTCCATGCTGATGCTTCCGTAGGTTCTCACAGCCCACCAGGCGGAAAAATAGGCCAGCAGGGTGACAAAAAACAGGAGATACAGACTGATTTTCCTGGCTTTAGCTCTCATGTTCGTCCACCCTCTTCTTCTGTTCCACGGAAATGCTTAAATTAAAGGAAACAATTTTGGCCGTTACTGACAGGACGACAGCCGTACCGCAGGCAGTCAAGAGATAGCGCACAGAAAAGATATTGTCTGCGAAATGTCCTCCTGAGGCCATGGAGCTGATGGGCATGAAAAAGGACGCTATGGCCAGAGCCGCTCCGTTTACCACAGCCGTGAAGGCAAGGTATTTTAAGAGCAGATTGACCAGCCATTCCAGGCTTCCCTCTCTGCGCGTGTGCTCCCCTACAAAGGCTGCCCGCCGAAACTCCATTCTCTCATAAATCAGGAGAGCCAGGGCAGGCGGACAAAACAGATAAATAAATGAAAACACTGCAATTCCTCCGTTTTACATAATTTACATGAATTTGACATAATACGACATGATTATAACGGAAAAGGGCGGGGTTGGCAATGTCTTTTCATCTGTGCTAGAATGGTACAATCACATATTCAGGAGGTGCTGCGATGAAATATACGGGGATAGAACTGCTGTGGCTGTTTCTGCTCTATTCATTTTTAGGCTGGACGCTGGAGACAGCGGCGGGAACCATACGGCAGAAACGTTTTGTAAACAGAGGATTTACCACAGGTCCGTTCTGTATGGTCTACGGTGTGGCAGCAGTGGTGATGACTGCAGCCCTTCAGGAGCTTAGAGAAAGCTTTCTTTTCCTGTTTCTGGGCTGTATGGTAGTCGGCACGGCTGTCGAGTGGTTTGCAGGCAAGCTTCTGGAACGTCTGAATCAGAAAAAGTGGTGGGATTACTCAGAAAAAAGGTGGAACTTTGACGGATATATCTGCGCCCAGTATTCATTGTTCTGGGGCATTTTGGGAACTGTCGCTGTCCGGTGGGGAGACGGTCTCCTGGTGGGACTGTGCCGCCTGCTGCCGTTCTTTGTCTCCAGTCTGCTGACGCTGGGAGCGGCAGGTATGCTTTTTCTCGATATGGCAGCTTCAGCAGCTACTGTGTGGCATGTGAAACGCCATACCGAGAAAAAGGAAACGGATGCAGAGAAGCTTCAGCAGCTGAACAGCCGGCTGGCATTGGCGACTGCCCGTCTGGGAAGCCAGATTGAGGCCAGGGTAGCCCGGCGTATGGAACAGGCATATCCATTGATTCTGGAGGTATCAGAGCAGATTGGACGGCAGAAGGTATTTGCCGGAGGATGCGGTTTTTATAAACTGTTCTGGCTGTTCCTGATTGGTGCATTTCTGGGAGATGTGGTGGAGACTATTTTCTGCCGCCTTACAGCTGGTGTGTGGATGAGCCGCAGCAGCCTTGTGTGGGGCCCCTTCAGCATTGTATGGGGACTTGCCATAGCGGCAGCCACAGCTCTTCTTTACAAGGACAGGGAGAAGCCGGATCGCCACCTGTTTGTCATCGGTACTGTGCTGGGCGGAGCCTACGAATATATCTGCAGTGTCTTTACAGAGCTGGTATTTGGCAAGGTGTTCTGGGATTACAGTAAAATTCCCTTTAATCTGGGTGGAAGAATTAACCTTCTCTACTGCTTTTTCTGGGGAATTGCAGCTGTGATCTGGATTAAAAATCTGTACCCGCTATTTTCAGGCTGGATTGAGAAAATTCCAGTGCTGTGGGGCTATGTGATGACCTGGATTCTGATTGCGTTTATGGCAGTGAATATCGCTGTCTCATCCATGGCGCTGGTTCGATATGACAGGAGAGCGGAGGGAAGGCCGCCGAGAAACGCTGTGGAACAGCTGATAGATGAACGATTTAACGATACGAGAATGGAGAAAATTTATCCTAACGCGCTGTCCCGCTAGTGAAAGAGAACTAAAATAAAAAACAGAAAGTAAAAGAACCCGCACAGGGAAGGGGAAAGTCCCATATACTGAAGTAACAGCAAATGAAGGAGAGAAAATAGTATGAGTTCCAAGCTGGAGGTTCAGGGACTTTCCTATTCCTACCACTCGATGGAAGGAGAGACGAAGGCCCTTTCAGATATATCCTTCCAGGCAGAGGAGGGGGAATTTCTGGCTGTGGTAGGCCCGTCAGGCTGTGGCAAATCGACGCTTCTTTCTATTCTGTGCGGTCTTCTTGTGCCAGAGAAGGGAAGTGTTCTCATAGACGGGGAGCCGGTAAAGGGAACCAGTCCCAGGATCGGCTATATGCTTCAGAGAGATCATCTATTTGAATGGAGGGATGTTTTTTCCAATGCCTGTCTGGGGCTGGAAATACGGGGGCAGATGGACAGAGAACACAGGGAAAGGGTGGAAATGCTGTTTCAGTCCTATGGCCTTGCTCCATTTAAAAATAAAAAGCCATCAGAATTATCTGGAGGAATGCGGCAGAGGGCGGCTCTGATACGGACACTGGCGCTGGATCCAGATATTCTGCTGTTAGACGAACCCTTTTCAGCCCTTGATTATCAGACAAGGCTGGAAGTGTGCGACGATATCAGTTCCATTATCAGAGAAAATAAAAAGACAGCAGTGCTGATTACCCATGATCTGGCAGAAGCAGTCAGCGCAGCAGACAGGATTGTAATTCTCACAAAAAGACCTGGAAGTATCAAGGCAGTTCTGACTGTGAGGTTTTCAGAGCCGGATCTCAGTCCGTTAAAGCGCAGGAGCGCGCCGGAGTTTTCCGGATACTTTAACCAGGTATGGAAGATTCTTGAAAACAGGGAGGTGGCCCATGAATCAGAATGAAAGTCTGGCCCAGCAGACATTTGTCGCAGGGCAGAAACGCTATAGGAGAAGGATTGCAGCAGGACGCATCCTTCTCTTTTTCGTTTTTCTGGCAGTCTGGGAGCTGAGCGCAGAGACAGGACTGCTGGATGATTTTATTTTCAGCTCTCCCTCCAGAGCATTTCGGTGCTTTTTATCTATGGCAGGAGACGGAAGCATTGCCCCGCATATAGGGGTGACGCTTCTGGAGACTGGGGTAAGCTTTTTTCTGGTGACAGTTCTGGGGCTTGGAGGGGCTATGGCCCTCTGGAAGAGTCAGACAGCTTCTGCCCTTCTGGAGCCTTATTTAGTCATGCTGAACAGCCTTCCCAAATCTGCCCTGGCTCCTCTTTTGATCGTATGGCTGGGAAGCAATATGAGAACCATTGTGACAGCAGCTGTATCGGTGGCAGTGTTCGGTTCTGTCCTGACCCTCTACCAGGGTTTTTCCTCTATGGATCCGGATCAGATAAAGCTGATTTATTCTCTTGGCGGTACGAGAAAGGACGTTCTCAGAAAAGTCCTTCTGCCAGGTTCCATCCCTCTGATTGTCAGCAATATGAAGGTAAACGCAGGCCTCTGTCTGGTAGGAGTCATGATAGGAGAGTTTCTGGCTGCGGACAGAGGGCTGGGGTATCTGATTATTTATGGAAGCCAGGTATTTAAGATGGATCTGGTTATCATGAGCATTGTGCTCCTCTGCCTGATGGCGGCGCTCCTCTACCAGGGAATCGCCTTTCTGGAAAAACAGGTTTCCGGCAGATAAGGTTTCAGTTGTGCGGGTATGATAAACCATGTATAATAGCAGCAGATAATGAGTGAAATAAAGGCTGATAAGGCGCAGGAGGATACCCTATGATTCAAACAGATACAGGAAACAAAACGACGTTCAGAAATTATGAAATTGCCCTGATTCAGATGGATACCCAGAATGACAAGGGAGAAAATATGAAAAAAGCCTGTCGCTTTATAGATGAGGCAGCAGGCCACGGAGCGAAGCTCATCTGTTTTCCGGAGGTGATGAATCTCATTGGCAGAAATACAGGAGAAGGCGGAGGAAAGGAAGAAATTCCCGGCTATACATCAGATATTCTCTGCAGGAAGGCCAGAGAGCATAAGGTATGGATTCACGGAGGAAGCATAACAGAGCAGGTGCCGGGTCAGAAAAAATCCAGAAACTTAAGTCTTCTCATTAATCCGGACGGAGAGATAGCTGCCCAGTACAGAAAGCTTCACATGTTTGACATTACGCTGGCAGATGGGACACCGTTTAGGGAATCCGACCGTGTGGAAGGGGGAAATGAGATTACAACCGTCTCCACAGAGCTTGGAACCTTCGGTATGTCAATCTGCTACGATATCCGCTTCCCGGAGTTATACCGCCTGATGGCTCTTCAGGGGGCCCAGGTAATGTTCGTACCGGCCAGCTTTACCATGCCTACGGGAAAGGATCACTGGGAGCCGCTTCTGCGGGCCAGAGCGATAGAGAATGGCTGCTATATTGTGGCGGCAGGTCAGATTGGCACAAAACCGGCTTACGCGGCCTATGGAAACAGCATGGTAGTAGACCCCTGGGGAACGATTATAGCCAGGGCCAGGGATACAGAGTGCATCACCTACGCCCAGATTGATCTGGACTATCTGAATCAGATACGAACTCAGCTCCCATCTCTGGAGAACCGGAGAACCGATGTGTATGAGGTAATCAGTAAAAAAGAAAAATAAGGAAATGAGAGATATGCAGTCTGGAAGAACATCAGAAAAGGTGTTTTCCAGGCTGTATTTTTTATGTCATGAGAAGCTGCATCTCGTGAAAATCACTATAGATAAAATCTATATACAAACTAAAATATAGAAAATAAACATATTGTCGGGAAAATAACGAAAAAACATTGAATATAAAATGAATACCTGATATGATGCCCGTGTATGCCAACAATAATTCGGCAGTATCCATAAAAATTTTAGCAAATCAGAGGAAAGGTTGGAAATGGAAAAGCAGCTGATAAAACGTTTCAGTAAGGCTCTGGGACTTTCCAGGCAGGTAGTTGGAATCAAATTTATTTTCCTGAAAGAGGAGTATGAGGATCTGGATGTGCCTGAGCCAAAAGCAGGCGGATGCTTCTGTGCGCTGACTGCCAGAGCAATGGAAGGAAAGATTATGAAGGGAAAGGCTGACACTTTCGGATGTCAGGGCGGCCCGGAAATGCTGGGCATGAAAAAGGTTTCCAATTATGTGTGGTCAGGGAAACAGTTTTCTACTTTGAGATTGTATGAAGACGCGGCCATTGCCAGACAGGTGCAGCAGGATCTCTGCTTCGTGGATCAGAGAATTTACGGTGTCATGACAGGTCCTCTGGAGGAGATGGAGGATGCAGATGTGGTTATGCTGTTATGCAATGGCTGGCAGATGATGCGCCTGGTACAGGGCTACACATGGCATCACGGTATGGCAAAGAATATTGGCATGATTGGAAATCAGGGAATCTGTGCCGATCTGGTAGCCAGACCGTACATGAAAAATGATCTGAATGTGTCTATGCTGTGTCTGGGAGCTAGAACCAATACAAGCGCAGAGGATGGAGAAATCGGAGCAGGTATGCCGATTCACCTGTTTAGAGATGTGGCAGAAGGCGTCTTAAAAACCGTGAATCCTGCTATGTCAGATAAAGAGAAGCAGGCGCTGTCTGAGCGTCTGGAAACGCCGGATGAGCTGGGATTTGAAATAGAATTCGGAAAGGTGTATATGAGCTACGCCAAGGAAAAGAAGTATCCGGAGGAACTGTATAAGCAGTCAGGCAATGACTAGAACTTTGTGGAAATCCGGGCAGCTTATAAAGATATGTATAAATAAAACAAATAAAACAAAAAAACATAAAAAACAAAACAAAATAAATAAAATCAACGAAAGGAAAAGAGAAATGAAAAAGAAATTTGCACGTATTCTGGCCGCAGGGCTGGCTGCCTGCATGATGACAGGCTGCAGCATTGGACAGAAGACAGACACACCAGCAGAGACTTCAAAGGGAGCGTCACAGGCAGAAACCACAGGGGGACAGGAGACAGAAGGGGAGAAAAAGGATACAGTTGTGTATGGTACACCAACAGCTCCTGTAGGAACCTTTTTCCCGATTCTTTCCTATATGGGAAGCGATATAGCTCTTGAAAAATTAATCTATGCGTCTCTTTTTACGTTTGATTCAGAAGGAAGCTTAAAGCCGTATCTGGCAGAGAGCTACACTGTTTCTGAGGATCAGAAAACCATTGATTTTAAAATCCGCCAGGGTGTGAAATGGCAGGATGGTGAAGATTTCACCATGGATGATCTGATTTTTACAATCGAATCGGCTGCTAAGAGCGTAGAGGATTTTGAGAAAGTTGCTTATGTTAAGGGAGCAGCAGAGTATAAGGATGGACAGGCAGATTCCATCAGCGGTGTAAGCGTTCCAGAAGAAAATGTGCTGAGATTAGAGCTGACAGAGCCTTACGCACCATTTATGGCTGATTTTGGAACTTATGGAATTATTCCAAAACATGTCTGGAGTGAGATTCCACAGGAGGAGTGGGAGAAGCAGACAGAACTATTAAACCAGCCGGTAGGCTGCGGCCCATACAAGGTGACAAAGTTTGAGCCGGGACAGTATGTTTCCCTGGAAGCTTATGAGGATTTCTTTGAGGGGGCTCCCAAGATTGACAACTTTATTTTAAAGGTAGTAAACCAGGACGCCATCTCAGCAGAGCTGGTCAGCGGAAATATTGATATTGTGGATGTAAAGGAAATGAGAAGCAGCGAGATAGAGGAGCTGGAAGCACAGGGCTTTGCCAAATATTCAATTCCGGATCATATGTACCAGTACATTTCCTTTAACCTGCGCCGCCCGGAATTCCAGGATAAGAATTTAAGACAGGCTATGCTGTACGCCATTGACCGTGCTCTGATTCTGGATACCATCGTAGAGGGAAGAGGAAAGCTTCTGGATTCCCCGTTCCTGCCAGGTTCCTGGGCAAGTCCGGCAGAAGGAGAGTTAAACAATTACGCTTATAATCCGGAAAAAGCCAAAGAGCTTCTGGAGGCGTCCGGCTGGACAGATGCAGACGGAGACGGAGTGAGAGAGAATGGAGATGGAGAGAAGCTTCAGTTTACCATCCGCTGCTCCAATGACTCTAAAACAAGAGAAAATGCAGTGCTCTATGCAAAAGAGTGTCTGGCTGAGGTGGGAATCGATGTGGAGGTTTCCATTGAGGAGGACAGCGTAATCGCTGAGGACTGTATTTATAATCATAATTTTGAGATGTACGCTTTAAACTGCTATTTCTTTGAAGATCCGAATCCATATGGCTGGTGGCATTCCGATTCCGCTTTTGATGAGCCGGGAGTGGGAAGCTTTAACTTTGGCGCTTATAAAAATGATCTGGTAGATGAAAACATCGAAAAGGGTATGAAGACTACTAATCAGGAAGAGCGAAAAGAGTACTACCTGAATGTGGCAAAGCAGATCAATGAAGATGTACCGATGATTTTCCTTTATGCCCAGGATCGCGAGATCATGTGCAACCCGAAGCTGGAGAACTTTGATCCATATACATTTAATATTTTCTGTGATATTTGGGAATGGGATTTTGCCCAGTAAGGAGGTAGAATTACCGAAATGGCACGGTTTATCTCAAGAAGGCTGGCAGCTGCCTTGATTATGCTTCTGGGCGTTACGGCGGTGATTTTCTGTATCATCCGTCTCCAGCCGGGAAACCCGTTTTTAAATATGATTCAGCATGATACAGATCCGATCTTTCTGGAGACAAAACTTCAGGAAATCGGCTACTATGACCCGCTTCCCGTCCAGTACGGGAAGTGGCTTTTAAGGACGCTCCAGTTAGATCTGGGATACTCTATCCAGCACAGGGCTCCTGTGGCTGCATTGATAGCAGACAGGTTTGGAAATACTCTGCTTTTAGCCATGTCCTCCTTTGTGTTAAGTACAGTGATTTCCATTGGAATCGGAGTATTTTCAGCCATGTATCCCAATTCCCTGTGGGATCGGGCACTGACTGTCTTATCGTTTATCGGCGTTTCCATCCCGGTATTTTTCTTTGGACTTCTGCTGATTAAGGTATTTGGATACGATTTAGCAGTCCTTCCCTTTTCAGGGATTGAAACCATGGGGAAAAATTACCAGGGCATAGACAGGGCGCTGGACATCGGGCGTCACATGATTCTGCCGGTGACTGCCTCGGCTCTTACCCAGACAGCCACCCTGCTTCGGTATACCCGATCCTCCATTCTGTCCACTGTATCGGAGGATTACATGAAAACAGCTCAGGCCAAGGGGCTCACGAAAAAGCAGGCGATTTTAAGACATGGAATGAGAAATGCCAGAGTGTCTATTATCACGGTGCTCTGCAACCGCCTTCCAGACCTGTTAAGCGGAGCGCTGATTGTGGAGACGATTTTTGTGTGGCCTGGAATTGGTCAGCTGAATTATCAGGCAATTTTAGTCAGGGATTATCCGCTGATTATGGGAATTGCCCTTCTGCTGGCAGTGATTGTAATCGGGTGCAATCTTCTGGCAGACGTACTCTGTATGATACTGGATCCAAGAGTGAGAAATTCTGTCGGCGTGTAATACGCAGGCAGCAGAAACGATGAGAAACACAGACAGGAAAAGACATGAAAAAAAGGGAAGAAGAAAAGATTTTGACGGCGGGACAGATTGCCCGCCGGCGTTTTTTCAGGAACAGGCTGGCAACAGCCGGACTGATTATTGTAGTATCTTTTGTATTTTTGTCTCTGTTTGCCCCTCTTTTTACAGATTACACAGTGAGCCAGACGGATTTAAGAAATCTCCGGTCAGGGCCGTCTGCTGCTCATCTTCTGGGGACAGACGATCTGGGACGTGATATTTTTGCCAGGCTGCTCTATGGAGGAAGGGTTTCCATTGCGGTAGGCGTGGCTTCTATGCTTCTTCAGATGGCAATTGGCGTTACCCTGGGAGCGGCGGCCGGCTATTTTGGCGGGGTGACAGACAAGGTGATTATGCGGATGGTAGATATTATTATGTGCTTTCCGTTTTTTGTCATAGCAGTGGCTCTGGCCGCTGTGATTGGCGGAAGTATCTGGAATCTGATTCTGATTATAGGAATGCTGATGTGGCCGGGAATTGCCAGAATTGTCAGGACGGAGGTGCTTACCATCCGTGACAATGAGTATATTATGGCGGCAAAGGCTCTTGGACTTTCTCCTGTGCAGATTATTGTGAAGGAGGTACTCCCCAATGTATTTTCTTCTATTTTAGTAGCGTCTACTCTGGCAGTCGCCAATGGGATTTTAATGGAATCCACACTGAGCTTTCTGGGACTCGGAGTGCGTCCTCCGGCTCCCAGCTGGGGCAATATGCTGGTGGCAGCTCAGAATATGGCGGTGCTGAAAAATCAGTGGTGGATGTGGATTCCGGCAGGAGCAGCAGTAGTTTTGATGGTACTGGCCATTAATTTTCTCGGCGATGGACTGAGAGATGCCCTGGACACCAGAAATCAGCAATAAAGGGGAAGAAACCATGGAGGAGATACTGAAGGTAAACCATCTGAACGTAGTGTTTGATGATATATCAGGCCCCCTGACAGCCGTTTACGATGTGAATTTCGGGCTAAGACGGGGAGAAATACTGGGAATTATAGGAGAGTCAGGAAGCGGAAAGAGCGTGACAGCCAGATCCGTCATCCAGCTGGCCCAGGTAGGAAAAAGAGGAAGCATTTCCGGAGAAATTTTATTTCAGGGAACTGATCTCTTAAAACTGAAGGAAAAAGAGATGTGCCGGATCCGGGGAAGCAGGATTACCATGGTATTTCAGGAGCCTATGACAGCGCTGAATCCGGCTATGACTGTGGAGGAGCAGCTGTCAGAGGTGCTGAAGCTTCATTCGCCAGGAGAACGCGAAAAGCACAGGGAGAGAATCCTTGAAACGCTTCGCCAGGTACAGCTTCCGGAGCCGGAGATTCTGATGAAGAAATATCCCTTTGAGCTGAGCGGAGGCCTTCGCCAGAGAGTGGTAATCGCCATGGCGGTGATTGGAAAGCCGGATATTATTATTGCAGATGAGCCTACGACAGCGCTGGACGTGACAACCCAGGCCGAGATCCTTTCTGTTCTGAAGAAGATTGCAGGGGAAATGGGGAGCGCAGTGATTTTAATTACTCACGATCTGGGAGTGGTGGCAGAGATTGCAGACCGGGTGCTTGTGATGTATCGTGGCATGGGGGTGGAGGAGTGCAGGACCGCCAGCCTGTTCGATGAGCCACTTCATCCCTACTCCCAGGGGCTTTTATCGTCCCGTCCCTCTAATTTTAATGGGAGATATTCGGCGATTCCAGGAACAGTGAAGCAGAACTACGGTGTGTTTAAGGGATGTCCCTACAGTGACAGGTGTCCCTATGCGTTGGAGACGTGCAGAGAGAAGATTCCGCCGTCACTGTCATTTGGAGGAGAGCACAGGGCAGCATGCTGGAAGCTTTGCAAGGAGGGCAGCAGTGAGTGAGATTATACTGAAAGCAGAACATCTGAAAAAATATTATGAAGAGAGGCAGGGGCTGTTTTCCAGAAAGAAAAGAATAAATGCTGCACTGGATGATGTTTCCCTGGAAATCAGGAAGGGAAGCATTATGGGGCTGGCTGGTGAGTCAGGTTCCGGAAAATCCACAGCAGGAAAGACCATGCTGAACTTGATAAAGCCGTCAGGAGGCAGGGTAATATTTGAAGGAAAGCAGATATTTGATGCAGACAAGGGGGAATATCTGGACTCCGGTTCCATGACAGCCCTCAGGCAGAAAATGCAGATCATTTTTCAGGATCCTTCCTCCAGCCTGAATCCTAAAAAAAATGTGGAGCAGATTATCAGTGCAGGCATTATAAAGCACAGACTTTGTTCCGGAAGCCAGGTGAGGGAACGATGTATTGAGATAATGGAAAAATGCGGTCTGGATAAACGGCAGATGATGCGGTATCCCCATGAATTTTCCGGCGGGCAGAAGCAGAGAATTGGAATTGCCCGGGCATTGGCGGTAGAACCCAGCTTTATTGTCTGTGATGAGCCTACAGCTGCCCTTGACATGTCCATTCAGTCCCAGATTTTAAATCTGATGCTGGATTTAAAGGAGCAGTATGGTCTGACTTATCTGTTTATTTCCCATAATCTGGGGGTAGTAGAGCATTTCTGCGATGAACTGGCAGTGATGTACAGGGGAAAGATTGTAGAACAGGGGAAAACGGCGGATCTGTTTTCTTCCCCAGTTCATCCCTACACACAGCTTCTTTTATCCTCTGTACCTGTTTCGCATCCAGATGAACCAAGGCGGCATACAGAGAGTAAGCCACAGGATGAGAGTATTCCAAAACATGGCTGCCGCTTCGCACCCAGGTGCCCTTACAGAAAAAAAAGGTGTACAGAGCAGGAGCCGCTTCTTCTCCCATGCGGCGCAGGACATACTGCCGCCTGCTTCCATGCAGTGAAATAAAGAAAAAAGTATAGGACGTTGGACTTGTCATTTGGAAAAAAGGCGATATAATAGGTCTGGCGGATTATTTGAAAAGGCGCGTTACAGCGCCTTTTTCCGTGCAGTTTTTGATAGAAAAGAGGCAGAATCATGCAGTCAGAACAACAATCGTCAACACTTATGACAGAGGGGAGCATAGGAAAGAAAATCATCTTTTTTTCGATCCCTTTGATTCTTGGAAATTTACTTCAGCAGCTGTACAGCACGGCAGATTCTATTATTGTAGGAAACTTTGTGGGAAGCAACGCTCTGGCGGCAGTAGGTTCCAGTACGGCCCTTATTGGCCTTTTGATTGCGTTCAGTCAGGGAGTTTCTGTGGGGGCAGGCGTGGTAGCGGCTCAGTATCTGGGGGCCAAAAACAGAAGAGATGTTCAGGGTTCCATTCATACAGCCTTCGCCCTGGCGGCAGTTTTGGGAATTATTTTAACAGCAGGAGGAATCATCTGCAGCCGTCCGCTTCTGGTATGGATGAATACGCCGGAGGAGGTTTTGGAAGACTCGGTGATTTATCTTCAGATTTATTTTGGAGGCCTGATTTTTAACGTACTTTACAATATGGCGGCTGGTATTTTAAATGCGGCCGGCAACTCCAAGAGATCTCTTATTTACCTGGCCTATGCTTCCGTCACCAACATTGGCCTGGATCTTCTTCTCATCGGCGTGTTTAAGATGGGAGTGGCAGGCGCTGCCATTGCCACAGATGCCAGCCAGCTGGTCTCCTGCATTCTTTCCATGTGGTATTTGACTCATGTGGATGCAGATTACAGAATCAGTCTGAAAAAGATAGGAATCGACAAACGAATGGCAGTGCGTATTGCCAAAATCGGCCTGCCCACCGGCATTCAGAACATGGTTATTTCCTTTTCCAATGTGCTGGTCCAGTCCAGTGTAAACAGCTTTGGAGCGGCAGCCATGGCCGGATTCGGGGCCTATATGAAAATAGACGGCTTTAATATTCTGCCTGTACTCAGCTTCAGCATGGCAGTTACTACTTTCACCGGACAGAACTACGGGGCAGGAAAAATAGAGCGAGTCAAAAAAGGAATGTGGGTAACGGTTGCCATGGGCTGTGTCTATACCATTGTGACAGGAACCCTGCTCCTGACCTTTGGTGATCCTCTGATGAGACTTTTTACAGACAGCAGAGAGGTGATTGAGCATGGAAAACTGGCCATGAAATATTTCTGCCCGTTTTATTTTCTTTTAAGTATTATGCACAGCCTGGCCGGAACCATCAGGGGAGCTGGAAAAAGTATTCCTCCTATGCTGATCCTTCTGTTTGCCATGTGTCTGTTCCGCATTTTCTGGATTAAAGCGATTCTTCCGGCATTCGGGACACTGGACGGAGTCTATATGCTGTATCCTGTCTCCTGGGCAGTGGGAATGGTTCTTATGGTCCTCTATACCTGGAAGGGAAAGTGGCTGGAGGAGCAGTAAAAACAATATTATCTCTTGAACTTCCTGATAAAAGGTGATATACTAGGTTACGATAACATAATAGACTGACAGAAAAAGAGTGGACCAAAAGGCCCACTCTTTCATCGTATAGGAACTTACTTACGTGCGTTCCCATACGATGAAAGCTTTGCAGGATGCGCACTCCGCGCAGAGGAAAAGAGCTGCTGAAGCAGCTGTGCGTCGGCGCAGGAGTCTGCCTATGCAGACTCTAAAGGATAGGAACGCATTTCAGTCAGTCGATGGATATGCAGAAAGGCGGTGTTACGATGGCGAGAAGAGAAGAATACGAGTCAAAGGTAGAAACATGGCTGCTTCCGCTGCTGGAAAAGAATCAGTTTGAGCTGGTGGACGTGGAATATGTCCGCGAAGCCGGAATCTGGTACCTGAGAGCCTACATTGATAAGGAAGGCGGAATCACGGTGGACGACTGCGAGGTGGTAAGCCGCGAGCTGGGAGACTGGCTTGACCAGAAGGACTTCATCGAGGACAGCTATATTCTGGAGGTCAGCTCACCGGGGCTGGGGCGTCCCTTAAAGAAGGAAAAGGACTTTGCCCGCAGCCTGGGAAAGGATGTAGAAGTGAGGCTTTACCGCCCAATCAACAAACAGAAGGAATTTACAGGAACCCTGAAAGCATACGATGCAGATACAGTGACGCTTTCCATGGAAGATGGAAACGACCTGGCGCTTGCCAAGTCAGATATCGCGTTAATACGTCTGGCCTTTGATTTTTAAACGACAGGAGGATAAAAAAAGAAAATGAGTAAAGAGTTGTTCGAAGCGTTAAACGTGCTCGAAAAAGAAAATAATATCAGCAAGGAAGTGCTTTTTGAGGCCATTGAGAATTCTCTCCTCACTGCCTGCAAGAATCATTTTGGCAGAGCGGACAATATTAAGGTATATATTGACAGAGAAAAGTGCGACTTCGCTGTTTACGCCGAGAAGGAGGTTGTGGAGGCGGTAGAGGATCCGCTGACACAGGTAAGCCTTGCGGAGGCGAAGCTTTTAGATCCGAGACACGTATACGGCGATGTGATCCGGGTGAACATTAACTCTAAGGAATTCGGCCGTATCGCTACACAGAACGCAAAAAACGTAATCCTTCAGAAGATCCGTGAGGAGGAGCGCACAGCCCTGTTTGATCAGTGGTACTGCAAGGAAAAAGACGTGGTGACAGGAATTGTCCAGCGCTATGTGGGCCATGACGTTTACATTGACCTGGGCAAGATCGATGCAGTTCTCAAGGAGAGCGAGCAGGTAAAGGGCGAGGAATTCAAGCCTACCGAGCACATCAAGCTCTATATCCTGGAAGTGAAGAACACAAAGAAGGGGCCGAGAATCACAGTTTCCAGAACTCATCCAGATCTGGTAAAGCGTCTGTTTGAGTCCGAGGTTGCGGAGGTAAAAGACGGCATTGTTGAAATCAAGGCCATTGCCCGTGAGGCAGGTTCCAGAACAAAGTTAGCTGTTTACTCCAATGATCCAAACGTAGATCCGGTGGGAGCATGCGTAGGCTTAAACGGAGCCAGAGTTAATTCCGTTGTAAGCGAGTTAAACGGCGAGAAGATCGATATTATCAACTGGGATGAGAATCCGGCTCTCTTAATTGAGAATGCTTTAAGTCCTGCCAAGGTTATCTTCGTTGCAGCAGACGAGGAGGCCAGAGAGGCGCAGGTTATCGTGCCGGATTACCAGCTTTCCTTAGCCATCGGAAAGGAAGGCCAGAACGCCAGACTGGCAGCCAGACTGACCGGCTTTAAGATCGATATTAAGAGCGAGACACAGGCCAGAGAGTCCGGTCTCTTCGACGAGATGGAGATTGGATACGAGCAGGGCTTTGAGGAAGGACTGCCGGAGGGCGTAGAGGCTGACGATTTCTCCGATTACCAGGAGGTATCCTCTGATGCTGCTGCAGAGTCTGAGACAGAAGAGGAAAACTAAAGATTTTTTGAAGCGGATATCAGAGGAAAGAACAGCCAGATTGGGAAGTGAGAAGAATTGGGAATGAAGAAGATCCCCTTAAGACAGTGCATCGGATGCGGTGAAATGAAGAGCAAGAAGGAAATGATCCGGGTGCTTAAAACCACGGAGGATGAGATTGTCATTGACGCCACGGGAAGGAAAAATGGCCGCGGCGCCTATATCTGCCCTTCTATGGAATGTTTCAAAAAAGCTGTAAAGAGCAAAGGCCTGGAACGCTCCTTGAAGATGGCGATTCCAAAGGAAGTGTACGAGGCATTGGAAAAGGAGATGGGGCAGATTGGACAGCAGTAAAAAGGCGCTGAACCTCTTGGGAATTGCAACCAAGGCAGGCAAGACGGCCAGCGGAGAATTTATGACAGAGAAGGCTGTGAAAGAGGGCCGGGCTTTTCTGGTCCTGGTATCAGAGGAGGCCTCTGTCAATACGAAAAAAATGTTTACCAATATGTGTACTTACTATAAGGTCCCCCTTTATTTTTTCGGTACGAAAGAAGAACTGGGCCACTCCATGGGCAGAGAGATGCGCGCATCTGCTGCCGTACTGGACAGCGGTTTGGCGAAAGCACTCGTGAAACAGTTGAATCAGAATGGAGGCGGTGTAAATGAGAGTTAACGAACTGTCAAGAGAACTTGGGAAGACAAATAAGGAAGTTCTGGATCTGCTGAAAAAGCAGGGATATGATGTGAAGAGCCATTCTTCGAACATAAACAGCGATCAGATTGATGCCGTTAAGAGGTGCTTTTCAGAGCGCCCTGCGCAGAGGGAACAGGTACAAAAGGAAAGAACAGGAAAGGCGGAAGCAGCGAGAGTGGAAGAGATTAAGAGAGAACCAGTAAGAACAGAAGCAGACGGAAACGGAACAGCCGAGCCGCCGAAGAAGAGGATTACGGCTGTATACCGTCCGCAGAACAGCACGGCAAAGGGAACCGGAAGCAAGGCAGGCGGACAGAGAACAGGACGCCAGGGCCAGGGCGCGTCCAGCCAGGGAAACCGAGATGGCCAGAACCGCGGCTACGGAAGAGACGGCCAGGGAAATAGAGATGGCCA
>ENA-OPWX01000069-OPWX01000069.1-human-gut-metagenome-genome-assembly--contig:-NODE-69-length-91217-cov-3.239979_pt1 | contig 91217 bp, 131 predicted proteins | sample MGYA00241514_ERZ502020 | MGnify/ENA primary metagenome ERZ502020 (study PRJEB25962, sample SAMEA2042105) | human gut metagenome | biome: human gut; feature: human-associated habitat; material: faeces... | reverse complement strand
CACTGGCAAATATGGACTTACATGAGCTTACTGACTTCATCATTGAAAAAGGAAAGAATCGCTTTCCTGATCCTGATGCAGTAGCCAAAGCCATTCAGAAAGCTGCCCGCAGTTCTTACCGTTTACCCAAGACGGTAAATGACTCTGTTAATCAGGTGCTTTCAATATCCATAACCTCTATGAAGGCATTGGAATCTCAAATCAAAGAGTTCGATAAAGCTATCAAAGCCCTGATGGAACTCTTGCCAAATGTATTGATATCCATTCCAGGTATTGGGCCTGTATATTCAGCCGGTATCATGGCTGAAATCGGAGATATCAATCGTTTTGATAATCAGGCATCGCTTGCTAAATATGCGGGGCTTGCCTGGAAACAACACCAGTCCGGTGGATTTGAAGCCGAAGTTACAAGGCTCATTCCATCAGGCAACCGATTTTTAAAGTATTATCTGTATGAAGCTGCATTTTCTCTTGTAAGATGCGACAAAGAATACAGCGACTTCTACCACCTCAAATATAAAGAGGTGAACAGATGCCAACACAAACGTGCACTCGCATTAACTGCCCGTAAATTTGTGCGTTTAGTCTTTCGACTGCTGAAAGACAATCGCCTATATGTTCCAGCAAAGTAGATTCCATCTGCTTGCTGATGAACTACGCCCTGCTCATTTAAAAAATCTGGTCGACAGGGCTTAGGTGGGTGTTTTTTGTCTTTGCGGTATATATCAAAAATGTATGATTTTTAAATCATTTATTTTCTTGACATCACACCGCTGGACTTAATAAATGATGTTATATATTTCTCCCCGCAAAATGAAGCTGGTTCAAAATCATATTTCTGTATCTGATAAATCTCTCCGAAGAGCGGTCTCTTGGAAATTCTTCTTCTATTTTAATATCTGCAATGATCCTTCCCGGATTTGCGTCCATTACAATAACCCTTGTTCCCATATAAATGGCTTCATCTACATCATGTGTCACCATCAACGCCAGCTGCCTGTGTTCTCTCCACATAGAAAGGATCTCGTCCTGCATATTCATGCGTGTAAATGCATCAAGAGCCCCCAGCGGTTCATCTAACAATAAGATCTCCGGCTGACTGATCAGTGTCCGGACCAGTGCCACTCTCTGAGCCATTCCTCCTGAAAGTTGTCCCGGATAATCGTCCCGGAAACCTTCCAGTCCGATCACATGAAGCATATGCTCCACTTTTTCTTTTCCATTTGCATCGTTTAACCTTCCCTGCATTTTTAAAGGAAAAGCAATGTTCTTCTCCACTGTAAGCCATGGAAATAAGGTAGGTTTCTGAAAAACCATTCCTCTCTCAGGGGATGGACCTGTGATCTCTTTTTCATTTACTGTTACTTTTCCTAATGTAGGCTGGATCAGACCGGCCACCAACCGCAGGATCGTGGATTTTCCACAACCTGAAGGTCCCACCAGACTGATGAACTCCCCACTTCTCATTTCAAGATCAATACAGTCAAGAGCATGGGTGACTTCATCATTTTCTACCTTTGCAAAGCTTTTGGAAATATTTTCCAGTTTTAATAATATTTTGTTGTTCTCATCCATAATTCTTCACTGCTCCGTTCTGCCACCTGAGCACATGGCATTTCACGCGGTCTAATATTTTTGTTACAACTGTAAAAATAAAGCAGATCACAAACAGAGCCGCAAACATTTTGTCATAACTTGCCCAGGATTTGCTCCAGTTCATATACCATCCAAGTCCTGATTTTACGCCGAGCATCTCTGCGATCATAATAGCTGTACAGGAACTGCTCATAGCCTGGGTACATCCCTGTAAAATAGAAGGCATGGCGTGAGGCAACGCAACCTGAAAAACAAGCTGTTGCTCACTGGCACCTAAGGTACGGGCTGCTTCAAAATAATCTCTGTCTACATTTGCGATCCCTGTCATAGACGCAACGGTTACCGTAAACCAGGAGCCAAGGGCAATGATAAATACCGCTCCTCCAAATAAAGAAGATGCTATGACCATCATGATCGGGATCCAGGTAGACGTAGGGATCGGACCTAAAAATTTGATCACCGGATCTACCCAGTAACGGGCTTTTTCTGAATAGCCGCAGGTAATACCTGTTACCAGTCCCAGGCTCACACCTGCAAAATATCCCAAAAATAAAAGTCCCAGCGTATGGATGGTACAATCCAGTATCATGGCCCGGTCTGTCCATGCTGCGTTTAATATAAAGTTCATACACGGTACAAAAGGCTGGGTAAGAACTCCTGTTTTCAGGGTCAGATAATCATAACCTGCAAACAATAAAAACAGCGCTGACCATAAGGGCGCACGGTAACGAAATTTCTCATACAACCGCTTATCTCCCTTACAATGCAAAATAGCGGCAGCTATGCCGTATCCATTATAAAGAACCATCATCAGGATCAAAAATCCCAGGTATGTATACGGATTTCGGTTCATACTATTGTCCGGTATCAGCATATACTCCAAAATTGCTGTCACTGCGCAAATTTCCGGAAGGACCAATATTAATTTCTCGATCAGCCGTTCCTTTCCCGTCTTTTCTTTTGTCTCCAATTCATGCAGTTCTTGACGGGTCAGGCTGACCTTCTTTTGCAGATCTATATTTATACTCTCCCCCATAGTTTCCCCCTGTAAATAATCTTCGCATCTCTTGCTGTGTGTTATTATTTTATCGAGCGGAAGGGAATTTGTCCAATCGCTTTCCTTCAAAAATTTTACTCATTTATTGATATCATCTATAAATCCTTTAAAACCGCAGAAATAAGAACTGCAAACGATACTATATCTATGCTACCAAAAATTTTTAGATTGTTAAAAATTATTGCAAACATTTTGTATTTTTTATAGTGCATTTTTTACAATTCTATGTTATACTTATTAATGACATTTATTATCATTAAACAAAATATGTGTTCACAGGATTTCAGGCATGGTTTTGCAGCAATATCTGTAATGACAGATGCCTGATCAGATGAACATACAATAAAAATTCAGGAGGATTCATATGAGCAGATTGGAGTTGTTCACCCCAAGTAAAGACCAGCTGATGGTTGAGAGTCTTTACAAAAATCTGGAGCAGCGTATCGTGGCAAGCCCTCCAGGTATCTGCCCTGTTGACATAACAAGGGCCTTTATTGAAATGTGCCATGCACAGACCTGTGGAAAATGTGTTCCCTGCCGTGTAGGTCTTCACCAGTTAAAGCACATGATCACCAATGTATTAAATGGTGATGCTGACTACGAGATACTGGACCTGATCGAGGAAACTTCCCTTTCCATTATGCAGACCGCAGACTGTGCCATCGGCTCTGAAGCTGCAAAAATGGTATGGCGTATGGTACATACCTGCCGTGATGATTTTGAGGCACATATCCGCAACAAACGATGCAGCTGCGCTATTTCCCAGCCGGTTCCCTGCGTAGCCCTCTGTCCGGCCCATGTGGACATTCCAGGTTATATTGCCCTGGTAAGAGAAGGCCGCTATGCAGACGCCATCCAGCTGATCCGCAAGGACAACCCATTCCCTTCTACCTGCGGTTTCATCTGCGAACATCCATGTGAGGCACGCTGCCGCCGTAATATGGTAGATACCTCTGTAAATATCCGTGGATTAAAGCGTGCTGCTGCTGACCTTGCAGGAAAAGTAGCACCTCCGCCATGTGGTCCTTCCACAGGCAAGAAGATCGCTGTTGTAGGCGGCGGACCTTCCGGTCTCTCTTCTGCTTATTATCTGCAGTTAATGGGCCATCAGGTCACTGTTTATGAGATGCTGCCAAAACTAGGCGGTATGCTGCGCTACGGTATTCCAAACTACCGTCTGCCAAAAGACCGTCTGGAAGAAGATACAGATGCGATCCTGGAAACCGGTATCCAGGTACATTACAATGTAAAGATCGGTGAAGATATTAAACTGGACGAACTGAGAAAAGTATATGATGCAGTGCTTATTACAGTAGGTGCTTCTACAGATAAGAAACTGGGACTTCCTAATGAAGATGCAGAAGGCATCACCTCTGCTGTTGGTTTCCTTAGAAATGTAAGTCTCGGGGACTGCCCGGATCTTACCGGACAAGAAGTCGCTGTTATTGGTGGCGGAAACGTATCCATGGACGCTGTCCGCACTGCCATCCGTCTGGGTGCAAAGAAAGTCAGCATCGTATACCGCCGTCGTGTAGCTGATATGACAGCTCTCCCGGCTGAGATCGAGGCAGCTGTCGCTGAAGGTGTGGAACTGCTTACTTTAGTTGCTCCTGCCGGTATTGAAGTAGATGAAAATGGACATGTATCCGGTGTCCGTGTTACCCCGCAGATGATCAGCACCATCAAAGACGGCCGCGCAAGCGTAATTGCCAGCGGCGAACCGGAGTATGTGATCCCATGTCAGACCATGATCGTTGCTATCGGACAGAATATCGAGACAAAGCACTATGAAGAGTCTGGCATTCCTGTATCCCGCGGAAAGATTGTTACTCTTCCAAACGGCGGATTTGCAGATATTCCTGGTGTATTTGCAGGTGGTGACTGTGCTTCCGGTCCTGCTACTGTTATCAAAGCTGTAGCTGCTGCCAAGGTAACTGCTGCTAATATTGATGAATATTTAGGCTATCATCACGAAATCACCTGTAATGTAGAGATCCCGCTGCCAAATAACGCTGACCACACACCTTGCGGTCGTGTAGAGCTGTCTGAACGGGAAGCAAGTGAACGAAAACATGATTTTGAAGGTGTTGAAAACTGCATGAACAAAAAAGAAATTGCGCAGGAATCCGGACGCTGCCTCCGCTGCGATCATTTCGGCTTTGGAATCTTCAAAGGAGGGCGTGAGAAATTATGGTAAATTTAACGATCGACAGACTGCCTGTATCTGTAAAAGAAGGAACTACCCTGATGGAAGCTGCCGAATCTATCGGCATCCATATCCCACACTTATGCTACTGGAAAGGTTTAAACGAGATCGCTGCCTGCCGCGTATGTGTTATTGAACTGGAAGGACGTGACCACCTGATCACCGCCTGCAACACAAAGGTAGAAGAAGGTATGGTCATTTACACCAACAGTCCAAAAGTGCGCTTAGACCGCCGTCTTACCGTTCAGCTGATCTTATCCCAGCATGACTGCCGGTGCGCTACCTGTGTAAGAAGCGGTAACTGTTCTCTTCAGAAGATCGCAACAGATCTGAATGTCCAGGACGGTCTTTTTGAGGAACGTCTGGAAAAACAGCCATGGGATAAAACTTTCCCACTGATCCGTCAGTCTGAAAAATGTATTAAATGTATGCGCTGCGTTCAGGTCTGTGACAAGATCCAGAGCTTGAATATCTGGGATCTGGAAGGTACCGGTTCCCGTTCTACCATTAATGTAACCGGAAACCGCACGATCAATGAAGCGGACTGTTCTCTCTGCGGCCAGTGTATCACCCACTGTCCAGTTGGCGCCCTTCATGAGCGTGACGATACGGAAAAACTGTGGAGAGCTTTAGCGGATCCTAACAAGACCGTCGTTGTACAGGTTGCTCCTGCTGTCCGTGCTGCATGGGGTGAAGACCTTGGATTTACAAGGGAAGAAGCTACTATTGGAAAGATCTTTGACGCTTTAAAGAAAATGGGCGCTGATTATGTATTTGACTCCTGCTTTACTGCTGACCTTACCATTATGGAAGAGGCAAATGAGCTGTTAGTGCGCCTTGGCAAGGGAGAACTAAAGGACCGTCCTATGTTCACCTCCTGCTGTCCTGGCTGGGTACGCTTTGTAAAGAGCGAGTTCCCACAGTTTGTAAAGCAGTTATCTACTGCCAAGTCTCCGATGCAGATGTTTGGCGCTGTAATGAAGAGCTATTTTGCAGAGCAGATCGGCAAAAAGCCGGAAGATATCTTCTCCGTTGCCATTATGCCTTGTCTGGCTAAAAAGGGCGAAGCAAATATGGAGCTGTTCTACAAGGAATATGCAGGCCATGATACAGACTGCGTCATCACTACCCGCGAGCTGATCCGTATGATCAAAGGTTCCAGCATCATTACTGACCGTCTCACTGATATTGAACCGGACCGTATCTTCCACGACGCTTCCGGTGCCGGTGTGATCTTTGGAGCTACAGGCGGTGTTATGGAAGCAGCTCTTCGTACTGCTTACTATGCCATCATGGGTGAAAACTGCGCACCTGATGCCTTTAAAAATGTACGTGCTTCCTCTCAGGAGACCGGCGTTACAGAAGCAGAATTTGAATTAAATGGACAGATCCTGCGTATTGCTGCTGTCAGCGGCCTTGGAAATACCAGAAATCTGTTAAAAGCCATTGAACGTGGTGAAAAGCATTACGAATTTGTAGAAGTCATGGCATGCCCGGGCGGCTGCGTTGGCGGAGGCGGACAGCCTCAGCATGACGGTATGGAAATGGCCTTTGAGCGTGGAAAGAACCTGTATTTCCTGGATGAGAATGCTGATATCCGCCGTTCCCATGAAAATCCGGATGTAAAGGCTCTTTATGACAACTACTTTGAACAGCCATTAAGCCATAAGTCCCATATGCTGCTGCATACTGACCATAACAAGTGGCAGATGCCGCCAAGTCCTCAGAGAAACCGCAATGGATATGTTATTAATCCCAATGCGAAATTACAGGGATAAGATGTGAGATCTGACCCCCTTTTGGGGGATTTGCGAAAATCATAAAAACAAAAAATCTTCCGGTGTTGGAATTTTTCCATACCGGAAGATTTTTTATATCATTTTTTCGTTACATGATAAATCCTGCGATCACGTATAGTACAAAACTGATCACTGCAATACTGCACACATAAGGGAACTGGGTCTTTATATGGTCTATGATATCGCAGCCCGTAGTGGAACAGGTCATAATGGTGGTATCGGAGATAGGTGATGCGTGGTCACCGAAGATACTTCCACCAAACATAGCTCCTGCTACTAACGGAATGCTGTTGCCCATGGAATATGCCATAGGAAGTGCAATAACTGCCATAATAGCCATAGTTCCCATAGAAGTTCCTGTTGCAAAGGAGATCAGGACTGCGATCAGGAAGGTCAAGGCAGGAAGAAGAGCCGGGCTTAAGAACTGCTGGAAAATACTGGAAAGATAAGTACCTGTATCCAGAGACTTAACTACATTACCCATGGTAAATCCAAACAGAAGAACAAAGGTAATAGGAAGCATGCCGCTCATGCCCTTGAAGATCTCGTCAATTACCTGGCTGACGGTAAATACTTTTTCTGCTACGCAAAGAACAGATGCTACTAATAAGGCTATGATAACTGCCCAGATCAGAGCCTTCATACCAGAACCGTTCATCAGGTTTCCATTACCAGTAATGATCAGTGCTGCAAACATAACTGCGATCAGAGTACCTACCGGAAGAAGCAGGTTGATGGCTCTTGGAGTGAAACCAGATACTGCTTTAGAAGTATCGGAGTCCGCCTTTTTGTGGATCGGATCATCCAGTTCGCCGGTTGTTGCTGCTCTGGCTTCTGCCTTCGCCATTGGTCCAAAGTCTTTCTGTGTTAATGCCAGTACCAGAACCAGAAGGATCGCCAGGATACAGTAGAAGTTCATAAACAGGGACTGGAACAGAACGGATACAGACTGATCTTCCGGTACACCACCGGTTACCAGATAACCTGCCATAGCTGCCAGCCAGCCGCTGAATGGGAATAATACACACCATGGTGTGGAAGTGGTATGTACGATAAAAGCTGCTTTCTCATGAGGTACTTTTAAAGCATCATTTACAGGTCTTGCAACAGAACCTGTTACCATACAGCTTAAGGTCCCGGAAGTAAATACCACCAGACCTAACAGCCAGGTGAAAAGGTTCGCCCCTCTTTTAGACTTGATGAGCCCCTGTTTCTTTACAACAACATTTACGAAGCCCTCAATACCGCCGGACTTCTCTGCCAGATGGATCACTGCTGCTGTGATCAGTACAGAGCCGATGATCAGGGTGTTGCTCTCTGTCATGGTATCCAGGATGCTGTAAATACCTGCATTTAAGCCTGTAAATACTGCAAAATGGTTCAATACCAAGTTTCCTGTAAGGATACCGATCAAAAGTGAGATAAATACGTTTTTCGTTGTCAGTGCCAGCGCAATGGTAAGGACTGGCGGCACAAGTGACCATACACCAAATTCCATACTGTTTTCCCCTTTCACTTTTCCTTTTTGTATTATGTACTTTTGTATTTTCAGTCGCCTTTTTCAGACGTTTCTGACCATATTTTTAAAAATCTTATGACACTTTCTATCATACTTTTTATGACAGCTTTCTCAGTGCAGTTCCCAGATCTCCCTTTACGATCTTGCAGTCTTTTGCTGCCACTTCACCACCGATCAGCACATAGTCAATACCTGTTGGTGGGATCATAGGATCGTCAAAGTTTGCTCCGTCCTGGATCTTTTCCATATCAAAGATAACTACATCTGCGTCAGCGCCTACATTTAAGCGGCCCTTGTTAGAAAGTCCCAGACGTTTTGCAGGAGCTGCTGTCATTTTTTCAATTCCGTCATACAGAGAAATGTCCCCTTTTCTTACAAACTCTGAAAGGAATCTTGGGAAAGTACCGGCTGCTCTTGGATGGCCGTGGCCATTGTCGATGAGGCCGTCGCTTCCTACCATAACGCCAGGATCTGCAAATGCCATTCGGATGTCATTTTCATCCATTACATAGCATACCGTCAGGCACTCCGGGAAGTCACGGCGCATTTCCGCAAAGGTCTCCGGTGTACATCTCTGTCCTTTATACTTTCCTTCTGTCAGCTGGCATGCACTGTAATCACAGTGATAACGCTCCAGCCAGCCATCATCATAGGTAGTTGCGCCAATTCTGGTGGAAAATGCAAAGTATGGATAGCAGTCGCAGGCAACATCAATACCGTTCATGCGGTAACCATCTACCTGGCGCAGCAGCTGTTTCATCTGTCCGAAACCGGCCATGCTGCCGATATGGGATACCTGCACCGGAATGTTGTATAATTTTCCTGCCTCTGCCACTTCTGCTACTGCTCCAAACACTCTGTCCTCGTCATCTCTTACATGAGCGGAGATCATTCTGTGTTCCTTTTCACAGCAGGAAGCAGTATCTAAGAATTCGTCACGGCCTGTTCCCGGAACATAGCGAAGTCCGTAGGAAATTCCCACACAGCCTGCTTCAAGGGCTTTTTCAAGGCCTTTTTTCATATGTTCCTGCTGCTCTTTTGTAACAGGTGCATATTTATCCAGGGCGCCTGCTGCCTCTCTGAAATACTGATGGCCTGCAAAAAGCATTACATTCACTGGTGCGCCGTCTTTTTCTACCATATCCAGATATTTCACCGGATCATACACATTGATACCGCAGTTTCCGCCTACTGCTGTGGTAACGCCCATACGCAGCATGGCATCAAAGATACAGAATTCAATTTTTCCGTCTTTTACCGGGTCCTCATGCATATGAATGTCGATAAAACCAGGAGCCACTACTTTTCCTGTGGCATCAATAACCCTGTCAGCCTCAGGTTCTTCTTCTGTTACAGCCACTACCTTTCCGTCTTCCAGTATCAGGTTTAAATAAGCCTGTACCTGGTTGGCCGGATCGATGAGAAGGCCGTTTTTGATCAGTGTTTTCACGACCTTATCCCTCCTTTTATCTACTCACAAATCCCGCACTTACGTGCTCTACTGCCTGCTTACGCAGGCGATTTAGTATAACTTACCTAAAATCTCATGCTCTGCAAACAGGGCAGTTGCTCCGCCGGTGTGCCAGAATACTACATTGCTTCCCTGAGGAACTCTTCCGCTTCTTACATAGTCGATAAGACCGGCCAATGCCTTTCCTGTGTATACAGGATCCACAAACAGGCCTTCTGTGCGTGCTAACAGGCGGATGGCTTCGCTGGCTGCCTCGTTTGGCTGCTCATAGCCTGGTGCATAGTAGCCGGTATCCATATGAAGGTCTTCTTCTATGGTTACATGGGCCGGGCTCTTTATCAGTGCCAGCACATCATTTGCCAGTTTTTCTACTTTGCGTAAATACTTCTCATCCTTAGGGCTTACAGTAATGGAGATGATCTTTGTATCGCTTTCTGCCATCTTTCTTCCTGCTGCCAGACCGGCCATGGTGCCGCCTGTTCCTGTTGCGTGGAAGATGTAATCTACATTCAGGTTCATGGCCTTTACCTGTTTTTCAAACTCTACATAACCATTTGCAAAACCAACAGAACCTACAACACTTGCTCCGCCCATTGGGATATCATAGCATGGATGGCCGGACTCATTTAATTCCTTTGCTCTTGCAGCGCCCATTTCAAAGGAACGTGCTTCTGCGTCATCCTCTGTTTCTCCCGGAAGGATGTCTACAATATGAAGCTCTACATCCAGGATCTTGTCTAACAGCAGATTTGCCCTTACATCCGCATCATCCGGCTCTACTACTGCAGTCAGATAAAGGATAGGTTTGATCCCGCATCTGCGGCAGGCTGCTGCTGTCTCCATAGCATGGTTGGACTGGGTAGCGCCGTAGGTAATGGCATACTCACAGCCTTTTGCCTTTGCTTCTCCTAAAAGGTATTCCAGTTTGCGGACCTTATTTCCTCCAAACAGGTTCATTCCCGTAAAATCATCTCTCTTGATAAACAGGTTGACGCCTAATTCTTCAGAAAGACGGTCCAGACGGTAAAATGGGGTCGGGAAAAATCCCAGCTGTTCCTTAGGCAGAGCCTGTAAAAGTTTTTCTGCCTGTTCCAGTATCTGTGACATGATTACTCTCCTCTCCGCATTTACCCTCAAACTCAATAGGTAAATGTTTATTTTTCTACAACTATAGCACTTTTGTGTATATTTGTACATAAAAAATGCAGCCACGGCGCAGATTTCTTACGATTTCTGTGTCATGTCTGCATATATTGTTCTTTTTCTTTCCAAGACCCAAGACAGCCTATCACCCACTGACGCAGGTGAAGAACACCTGTGTGAAGAGCATAAACTGCCATTCCCGTCGGTACAGGAACCAGACCATCACATTACTCCCCATCATCCAGCAGATACGGTGTCATCTGATATACATAGAAGTTCAGCCAGTTTGTATACAATGTATTGGAGCAAATCCGCATAAACACTAGGTTTCTTGTATATATTTGACCCCATTTTTAGTGTCTGACCCCACGCTTGACCCCACGTTTTAGCCACAAAATCATACTATATTTTTACTTACTTTATTGCCACTTTCCATGTTACCCCTTATTATTTTAAATGGGTATGATTCTTCTGAATTTAAGACATTATCATTAAATTCGTCTAATAAATCCATCTGTGATACTTTGAATGATTCCAATACATGAGTATACAAATTCATGGTCATTGACAGGTCTGAATGTCCTAAGAATTTTTGCACTGTTTTAGGTTTTATCCCAGCCTCAAAACATCTTGTGGCAAACGTATGTCTAAATGTATGACCCGAAAATGGTTCCATGTAATCTAATGGGAATCTAGTAAGATTAATCTCGTTTACAATTCTTTTAATGGAATCCACGTAAGTTTGTACATTGAGTGGCATATTATATTTCGTTGTAAATAATAGATCTGCAAATTGAGGATCTACTTCTTTACAAGTTGTTTCTTCGACTACTTTCTTTTGCAAGATTTGTTTTTTTAATGCAATCTCACATTGCTTATTAATTGGTATATCTCGTATGCTCGATTTTGTTTTTGGTGGGCCAAAATGGAATTCTTTTTTTGTATCGTCAAGTTCTTCAAATTTGTAATACGTTAATGTTCGAGTAACATGAATGGTTTTTTTAATAAAATCTATATCACTTTCTCTTAATGAAAAAAGTTCACCTGGACGTAATCCAGTATTTACTTGAACTATATAAGCATTATCATAAAACGTCCCTGCACAGCATGTAAAGAATGCTTTTTGTTCTTCTACTGTTAATACTTTTGGGTCACTTTTTTCATCTCTTATTAACTTTATGCCTTTTGCTGGATTCTCTTTTGCGTAATGGTTCAATATAGCTTTATCATACATATCATTTAATATCGCTTTAACTTTATCACAGATTTCAAAACTGGAATTTTGATCCTTTAACCCCCTTAAAAGACGGCGGACATCAATCTGCTGTATATCCGTTAACTTTTTTGATCCAATTGCATCTTTTATTTTAGATTCGTAAATTTGCCGATAATACGTTCTTGTGGATACTCTGATAGGCGCACATTTATATTCGTCCATCCACATCTTATACCATTCATTCACTGTTAGATCTTTTTTGATGGAGATTTCCAATATATCCTCTGCTTGTAAATTCTTAAGTCTTGTTTTTAACTCTCTTAAAGAAGCTGAATATATTGATTTTCTATTACCAAATCTATCTACGTACCTCCCTTCATATCTACCATCATTTCTTTGTTTTATTCCTGTTCCTAACTCTTTTCCTGTTAGATCTTTTCCCATCTTTTTTCTCCTTATACTCAAAAGAAGGGATAAAGTTATACTTGCATATCAACAATATAACACTTATCCCTTCTTTAATCAAATTAAATATAATATTGATTATTTAGCCATGCTTCAAAAGCTTTTCTTTTTATTAAAGTCTTATTTCCGACTTTTAAAATAAACGATATGCAACTTTTATCTTTTGTAAGTTCACGTATTTTTTTAGTTCCAATATTGGAATATTGTGCAGCTTCTTCTATGGTTAAATTCAATTTATTTTGTAATTCGACTTTATTCATTTACTTCACCTTCAAATATATCTCAGCATAATACACACCCTTTTGTAGTGCTTCCTGATGTGTTGCTACTGCCATATCTACTTTGTTGCCTTTAATGGCACCACCAGTATCTTCAGCAATATATTCTACTCCGTTGATCATAACCGTACTTCCTAAAGGAATGATACGTGGATCTACGCTTAAAGAACCAGGATGTACTTTTGTACCAAGCTTGGTTAAACCTGTTCCAGTGCCACAAATATGTTTATGTGGTTCGATACAATAGTGAGAAACTTTAAATCTTCCTAATGGAATATATTCAGTTTCTGTATCGGACAAATATTCGGATTTTATGTAAGCGTAACCCGCCTCGGTTGTGATTTTGGACCAACCATCTACATCTTCTACTACTTGAAATTCTGTGTTAAGCAGAGTCTTCCCTAAGATAGCTGAATCTGTATTTGGTTCTTCTCTAATATTGACGTTGGCAGATGTTGCGTATTTATAAGTGTAGTTTTCCTCGATTAGTGTATTAAGTTCTTCTGCCTGCCCGAAGACAGGCGTACATAATGATAGGGATATCGCAAGCATCCCTGTGGTAAGTAATTTAACCATTTTTATAACTTCCTTTCGTATGTGTATTAACCAGACTGGCTGTTATATATAAACGCTCGTCAGCGCAATTGCTATAAAACCTCTTACAGCCTTATAGCAAGTCGGATATCTAAAAGGAGCTGGATGGAATCGAACCACCGACTGTTCATCGAACACGGATACCATATCCTATCTCTTACTCCATCTATCCGACATATTTATATTCTCAGATTTGTTTTTCTTTTAACCTCTAAGTGCAGCTTCATGGATTTCTTTTGTAGTAGAACCAAAGCCACCGTTACGGATTTCTGTTACATTGTCTGTCATTGTTAATCCATATGGCATGAAAATTCCCTGTGAAAAACCCTGACCCTGTGGAACACTATATGTTTTGTTAATACAAGAATCGTTGGCAATCTTGATCATGATGTGACCTTCATTATCGGAATAAGCAAAATCCCTATCAATAATTCCAACGCTATTGACTAAAGAAATTCCATACTTAAATCCATGACCAGATCTTGGATAAATTGCTAAGTACCAACCATTTTTAATCTCGCAACGAATACCAGTAGGAATCTTCAAAGTTTCACCTGGTTCAATTGTGAAATCAAATGGTGCAAAGAAATCATGACCGGCACTGCCTGCAGTTGCTCTGACAGGAAGTTTGATGTGATTATAAAATTCTTCGATTTCTTCATCGAAATACTTATGCCCAAAAGTATCAACCATATCTTTCTTGAACTGCTCTAAGCTAACCTTTTTAAATTCTGCTACTCTCATGTTCTCCATTTATCATTCCTCCATATATAAAATTTTTCTGTTATCTAATTCAGTGACAACCTCATTGAAATTCCTAATAACTTCTTCTCTTACGAGGTCTCTGCAGGTATTAGGTGTATAATAGAATGTCGTATATGAAATTCCTGTATTGGCATCAAGTACATCCCATTCAATAGGAAACTCATCGTCTGCGAGATCAATTTTGATAGTTAGTGTAATGCTATCCTTATATAATCTTTCTCTAAAACGAAAAATATTCTTCAATGAATAGGATGGTTTGAAGCCAGCTTTGATAAGCATGTCAGGAGTTACATTTTTGTGTAATCTCAGCTCCATTTACTTATTCTCCAAAATATTTCTATTTAGATACGAAATGTACTTATCCCATTTACCGATAGAATGAATATATTCTTTACCTTTTAATCCTTTTAGTTTCATATCCGCACGAAGCTGCTCCCAAGTGAGCTTTTTAGTGACTAATGATTTTAAAAATGAATTGGTGCTATGTGTTAGCTCTATAAAGCGTTCACGAGGTAATTTAGCCACTATTTCTTTGTAGACAACTAAATCTTCGTCTGGGATAATATAAGTGCTGCGACATAAGTTTTTCGCACTATAAGGACTAATGCCAGCGCCACTTGTTCTAGGTTTTAATAATGGGATAATTTTGTCAGAATCGACAAACTTGAATTCGAATGTTACTTCTGCATCAGTTTTCCTGATATTGAAAATCATGCTTGGATCAATCTCATTGATTGCTTTGATAATGTTGTTTCCACGACCAATAGACGGGATATATGCTTGTAGCACATTTCTTCCTTGATAAAAAATCTGAATGTTATTCTGGCAAGCAATATACAGGTCTATATCTTCATATGTTCCATTCAGTTTTCGTGGAAAGTCATTTTTGCTTAGGTCAATAGGAGCCAGAATTCTGTAGACTCCTTTAAATTTATCTATTAGAAAACTCGTAATCTCACTCCTTAATATTCTTCATAATATGTTTCGTGTTTCACCGTTGATTTATTCTTTTCTGCATTCTTTACTTTCTGCAAGGCTGTTTTCCTGTCCTGAAATACAATTTTATCTAAATCAGTATAATGTAGGAGGTAAGCGTGACGATCACGCTTATCACTCCCTACAAAATAATTATCTTCCACAGTACGGATAATTAGTTCACAGACTTCAAAAATTCCTGTCTGTGGAATTGCTCTTGCATAGTAAAGGATGTCTTTTTTATGAACATCTTCTTTAGTCACAATATAAGACCACCTTTTGTTGTTTTAATGTTTCTGGAATATTGATAACACGCTGATTTTTGCTACCTCGCCACTTCGTTGTTACATCTCTCTGTGCATCTACATATGGTCCATCTACAAGAACATCTACCATTTTTACAATGTCAATACGCTTTTCTTCCTCTTCTGTTGGAATTGTATTGATAAGCAATGGTTGTAAAATCTGTTCCAATGTATAACCGGTATATAGCCAGATTGTTTTTGCGGGATATAAAAGGCGGATTTGATCGAAATTTTGTGATGAAAAATCACCCATTTTACAATGAATTTCAGGGGTCAAATTTGGAGAAGCAGGATATTCAGTGCGAATTTCTTGCAAAAGATCTAAGATACCATCAAGATTTGAAGACGCTAATGGTTCACCTCCAAGAATTGATATTCTTTTTATATACGGTTTGTCAATTAAATCTAAAAAGTGTTTTTTTGTATCATTATTCCATTCTTTTCCACCATTAAAATCCCATGCTGTTGAATTAAAACAGTTGTAACATTGAAAAGGACAGCCTTGGACGAACAAAGATACTCCTATGTTCTCTCCATTTGTAATGTCCATAGATCTCATAGAAGCATATCTCATTTAAATCTCCTCATCTTCAATATCGTCAAGATGGTAAACACGGTCGTGGATATCTCCATATCTTCCTTGGTTTCCACCATTTTTTGCAGTTCCAATATATCCGCATACTCTGAAAGCAATATCCATCGTAGTATTGTCAGTATTCCCACAATTAGGGCATTCCCACTTTAATTTGTTGTTTTCATCTGCAACTAACGGAATGTCACCATCATATCCACATTTCTCACAATAACAACTCTTAGTATTGATTTCGGCATACATAATATTGTTATAAATGAACTTAATTACTTCCAATAAAGCTGGGATGTTATGATTCATACTCGGAACCTCGATGTAAGAAATTGCTCCTCCTGGACTTAATTTCTGGAATTTTGATTCAATTCTTAATTTTTCAAATGCAGTAATAGGTTCAAATACAGGAATATGATATGAATTCGTGATATAGTTTCTGTCAAACCCATCTAATTTTACAAAGACATCATTTCCAAAACGAGATTTTAAACATTTTGCAAATTTATACGTTGTGCTCTCAATTGGGGATCCATATAAACTATAATCAATATTCTCTTTTTCTTTCCACTGGTTGCATTTATCATTTAATGCCTGCATAACTTTTAATCCGAATTCTTCCCCAATGCCTTCATCTGAATGGGAATGACCTGTCATATATTTTACACATTCATATAAACCAGCATAACCTAATGAGATTGTTGAATATCCATCATATAAAAGTCTGTCAATTTTTTCATGCTTTTTCAATCTTGCATATGCACCATGCTGCCATAAAATAGGCGCTACATCTGATAAAGTTCCTAACAAACGATCATGCCTTGCTCTTAATGCTTTGTGACATAATTCTGTTCTTTCTTCAAAAATCTCCCAGAATCTATCGAAATCGCCTTCAGAAGACAAAGCAATGTCCGGTAAACTAATTGTTACTACACCTTGATTGAATCTTCCATAATATTTATGTTTGGTTGGATCAAAATTTTTAGAATTGGAAATATTCCCACATGTTTTAGAAAAGCGATCTACGGTAAGAAAACTGCGACAACCCATGCAAGTGTAAACATCGCCTTTTAATTCAAGCATCATTTTTTCAGAGATATAATCAGGAACAAGACGTTTAGAAGAGCATTCGGCAGCTAACTGTGTTAAAGACCAATATGGTGAATCTTCCTGGATGTTATCATTTTCAAGAACATAGATTAATTTAGGAAATGCGGGTGCAACATATGCCCCGTCTTCATTTTTTACTCCTAAAATTCGCTGACGAAGCATTTCTTCGATTAGTAAAGCTAAATCATATTTTTCCTGTTCATTTTTTGCTTCATTTAAGTACATAAAAATACTGATAAATGGGGCCTGTCCGTTGGTTGTCATAAGAGTTACCAATTGATACTGGATTGTCTGAATTCCTTTTTCAATCTCTTCTTTTAATCGTTTTTCGACAATATTATTAATTAACTGTTCTTTAGATAATACATAGATATTTTCAACTAAGGTTAATTCTTCATCTACCTGTTTGCGAATTTTTTGTCTGCTGATATCTACAAATGGAGCCAGATGAGCTAAGGAAATACTTTGTCCACCATACTGATTACTAGCAATCTGTGCAATTGCCTGTGTAGCAATATTGCAAGCAGTAGAAAATGCATGTGGTTTTTCAATTAACACTTCGCTAATTACAGTATTATTCTGAAGCATATCTTCAAGATTAACTAATCCGCAGTTATGCATATGCTGGATAAAGTAATCTGCATCATGAAAATGAATCTGTCCTTCCATATGAGCCTGAATAATTTCAGGTGAAAGTAAATATCTTTTGGTTGCATCTGTACTTACCGATCCAGCAATATAATCTCTTTTAGTTGGATTTAACACGGGATTTTTATTGGCATTTTCGTCTTTCCAATATTCATCAAGGTCTTCTACTAATCTTAAAATTTCATCATCTGTCATATTACTATTTTCACGCTGAAATTCTCTGATGCTTCTATAACCCTCATATGCTTTTGCAGTAAGACGCTGTTTTTTTGTGATTAGTTTATCGTAAACCATTGATTCAATTTCGGAAATATTTACCTCGTCTTTATCCTTGCATTCTAGTTCAATTTCTGTCGCAATATCCTCTGCAATTTTAGGTTTTACAATGCCTGAGCCATTCTTCATTGCCTTTAAAATAGCAGAAGAAATTTTAGACTTGTCAAATGGTACTTCTGTACAATCTCTTTTAATAACCTGCATCTCTCATCCTCCTATTTTCTACATGCATCTACGATTGTTCGCCAATCTTCGATGAAAAATTTATAATTATTATCTTCATTACAGAAATTCGTTAAATCACTCCAACTCTGGTGATAATTTGGAACTGCTGTACATCGATAACATTTATCTTTCTTTTTGCATTTTTCTGCTAGACACATGGTAATATCTGCCATTATGTATCACCTCACATATCTTTGATCATCACTTTAAGTCTCTCCAAATGCTTATACTTTTCTGAAGAATACTTCGTATGATCCTTTGCAATCATCTTGGTCTGTTTTTCACAGATTAGTTCAATAAGTAATCTCTTATCATTCTTTGTCATCTTAACAAACACCCGCTTCCTGTTTCTCTAATTTTTAAACACCTATGAGAACTTGGTGTGTCACCACATCCAAATACCCTTCCGATGTTCTCAATAATATATTCTCTATTATTTAGCATTACAGTGATAAAATCATTTTCCTTAAGTAATTCCTTTGCAAGCATTTCTGAATTAGTGATCAAAACTTAATATCACCACCGATCAGCTTAAGATATACGTCTGTCCAGTTATATAATCTTTCTCCATACCAATCTTTGTTCCACTCATATAAATCACCAAAACAGAATTTATACTGAGCATTTGATGTTCTAAGATTGTTAGCATTATCATCGATAAAGATACCGCCATACATATCTACACACGATTTATCATTATGTTTATCTAAATCTACACCAATGAATTTAATATCAGGGAATTGTGCTTTGATCCAAGCTTCTTTGAGAAGTAAATTAGGTGAATACCCATGAGATACAACTGTTACATCATAGGCTTTACAGAGAATTGAGATAACTTCTTTTGCCCACGGCATAAAGTTTAGCCTGTCAAAAAATCGCTGCTGATTAAAATAGCAGTCAATATAATCTGGTGTAGCACATTTACACTCTTTAAAGCACCATGTCTCCACCCTCCACCAAGGGACATACTGAAAATCAGGATAAGCGGCAAAATCTTCATTATATAAAGAAATGATTCCTTCAATAGTATTTGCGATCACACCATCAAAATCTAAAAATAATTTCTTTCTTATCATACATGATCCTCCAGATATTCATTAATATAGTTTAATGTCTGGTCAAGATCGTCATTGTAGTTGTTATAGCAGATTCTATCTACTACAGTTTCAAAGCCTTTAAAATCATCATTATCAGTTTTTACCCTACGCTCTGCTTCATTATCATCATCTCCACGATCTTTTAATCTTTTCCTGATGGTAGAATTATTAGCATAGATATAAAGCAACCGATGTGGTACAGAATAATTCTCAATGATATCTCTATATCCAGCCGGTGTTACAATAAGTAAATCCTTTGGACCAGCATTTGTCACATCTTCTGCTGCTACACCATAATGACATCTGCCAAATTCTGCATCATATACTTTATATTCTGCGAAAAATCCTTCTTCAATCTTTTTCTCGAACTCTTCTTCGGAAATAAAGTGATAGTCAACCCCATCTACTTCCTTATTTCTAATAGGTCTTGTAGTGTATGTAACGATTTTCTTATATCCGAACTTCTTACAAAGTTCAGATACAATTCTCGTTTTTCCACTACAAGTCTTGCCTGCAATAAAAATCATATGTTATTCCTCCACATTTCCATGTCTTTATAGAATTTATCCAGAACAACAGAATCAGATGTATTGATAGAAACGATACATTTTTTATTAAATCCTGCTGAAATCACACCTAACAATGATTTAGCATCTACAATATAATGGTCGAATCTATAGTCGATATTCTCTGCGTATTCATTGCACTGAGCAACAAATAAACCTGCATCCTGAACATTATTTAATTGGATAGTCATCTCCATTTATACATTCTCCTTTCTTAGTGAATCATTGCTATTAGTTCTTCTTCCGTGATAATCGGAATTCCAAGCGACTTTGCTTTCTTATTCTTCGAACTACTGGAATTAATATCATTATTTACAAGGTATGAAGTCTTGGCACTTACAGAATCAGATACTTTACCACCATAAGTCAAGATCTCCGCTTTGACAGCATCACGATTGGTATAGTGATTTAAACTACCAGTAATGACAAATGTCTTACCTTCCAACTTCATAGAGTCCAAGGCATCCATAGCTTCGTTTAGTAAAGACACTGGCAGTTCAAAAATAAATTCTGTGGAAAGATCCATTACATCATCAATATGTTTCTTGAAATAAGTATTCATAGAGCCAATAAGTGAATCGCCTACACCTGGCAGATGTCTGAAATAATCTGCTCCTTCTACAGTTTCTACAGTCATTACATGAATGAATGTTCCGTAATCACTATCTACTGCTTCTGCGATTGCAGCACTTGCTGTCTTACCCAAAAGTGGAATTGAAAGTGAATATAGGAAACGAGATAAAGTTGTATTACGACTTGCTTCGATAGAGCTAAGAAGTTTATCTACAGACTTTTTGCCAAAACCATCTAAGGTTTTCATTACTTTTTCGTGGGAATGCAGATGATAGATATCTTTAATAGAAGTAAGCCAACCAAGAGAAATGAATTTTTCAATGGTTGCTTCTGAAAGACCGTCAATATTTAACGCATTGCGACTTACTGCGTGAGTCAGTTTACCAAGTAGTTTACCTTTACAATCTGGATTAGTACAGATCAGCTGCTCTGAGTCATTTTCTTTTATAATCTGAGTTTTTCCACCACAGATAGGACAAGTATCAGGAATGGAGATAAATGATACATCAGAATTATTATCTGAATGTTCTCCCCATGTCACCTGCGGTATAATTTGGTTTTTCTTGCATACGCCAATTTCCTGACCTTTGAATGGTTTATGTAAAAGATCAGCCATAATAGAAATGTTATGCAATGAAGCCCTTTCAACAATTGTCTGTTCTAGTTCCACGGGTTCAAAGACCGCAACAGGAGTTAAAACGCCAGTCTTACCCATTCCCCATTCAATATCTTTTAATGTGGTTGTAACTTCCTCATCATAAAATTTAAATGCTAAGGAATGTCTCGGATGATGTCCTGTCATACCAAGAGATTTACCATATTCTACATCATTGTATGTAATAACGAGACCATCGATAGGATATGATTTTTCTTCTGCGACAGCTTTTAATTCATCAATGATCTTATTAATGTCATCTTTATCACTGTTATAAAGAATGTATGGAACAACTTCAAAACCTTGCTCTTTTGCATAATTAAATCCATCAGTAAATCTTGTAAATCCATATGGCACTTTCCATGCAACAAATCTTATATGACGTTCTTTTGCAATCTTACTATCCAGCTGACGTACCGATCCAGAAGCAAGATTTCTTGGATTCTTATACTTATCGTCCTCTGCTAATTTACTATTGATCTTTTCAAAATCTTCTTTGGTGATAATTGCTTCGCCTTCGATTTCAAACTTATGCGTATTTGAAACCTTTAGCGGTAAATTATCAAAGACTTTAGCATTATGAGTGATCAATTCACCAATCTCACCATTGCCACGAGTTTCACCCTGAATTAATCTGCCATTCTCAAAAGTACATAGTGTTGTTAATCCGTCTAACTTTAAAGAAATAATACAATCTCTTCCATCAGAAAACTTAACTAGATCATCTGTTGCTTTGGTTTTGTCCAAAGATAACATTGGATGTGAGTGTGTTATCTTTTCCAGTTTTGACTTTACTTCATACCCTACTGTCTGGGTAGGTGAGTTACCATAAATAATATTCGTTTCATGCTCTAACTGCTCTAACTCATCATACAGATTGTCGTATTCATAATCACTCATTGGACTATTTGAGTTATTATAATACTGATTACGAGCATCATTTAGAACTGTAATAAGCTCTTTAATTCTCTGTACTTTGTCCATTTTCGCTCCTTTCTTTCTTATCTAATTGTTCTAACAGATTACTGCCAAAACAAATAACTCCGTCTATAAAACTTACATATTCCTTATTTTCTACATCATACGCCCATTCTAACGAATCTTTAATAGTGGTAAATAAGGCGTTGAAAACATCATTTTAAGTGCCTAATTCGTATATGATGCATTACGCATCCATCTGCTAAAATAAAACCTAACCAATAAGCTTTATCATGTGAATCAATTACATCAAAATAATTATAATTGCAACTATATTTTCTTTTACCTGCTATAACGTATTCACCTCTTTATGTGTTTCATAGAAATATTCATTATACAGATCGTATCTCTTCTGGATATCCGCCCAATCTACATCACCATATTTATCTTTTGCCCAATTTATAAACCTCTTAATATATCCGCATGTTTTGAATTCAGGACAACCAAATCTGTATAAGCAGTTCGGCGTGAGAACATCTGATTCCATAGGATGAGTTTCGTGTAGTGTAATTTTAAAGTCTTCTGCTAACTCTCTTGCTTCTTTAGTAGCACAGAAACATAATCTTTTTCTCCATGCATCAATAAGGTTCTGCATATTGGCATAACCATCAAAATTTACAGAATTTTTCTGTGGCGCGTCATCTCTGGATAATGGATGATATTCAATATTCTGTTTTGTAGTTTCATCCCATACTGTATAACCTTTTTCAGTATTAAGTTCTGAAAATCCTCTATCGTCTCTTGCTGTAGATATAAATTTTTCATATTTGTGACGGCTCATTTCAGTACTCAACCAATATTTAATTGCTTTCCAAGTCCAATCAAATTCAAGCAATCTAATAGGACTATGCTCAGAAATAAGCAGTTTTTTCTTAAAAATATCTGTAGCATCTTTTTCTGTAAAATCTTTGTTATCTGTTGTACGGCAATGATTCTTTACTCTTCTCCAATCATCGCCAATCCAATTAAAAACCGTTTTCATTTTCTTCCTTCTCCTCCCATTTTTCATTTAATCTCATTGCTGACCAAGCACTTAACGTACACGGAAGCGCAAGCATTCCAATTACTGTTATTACTAATAGAATACAAATTATTCCCATCATGAAATCTAGCATTATATTCTTCACTAGGCACCTCCACCATATGGTATTGTTGTAATTTTATAAATCCAGTTGTTAATGTTGAAAACTAATCCTGTAGAGATATATTTTCCTGATTTAGTTAAATATCCTACATATTTCTTCTTTAATACTTTTGAATTCATATGTATTTATCCTTTCTGATGAAACTGAACTTTTAGCGCCAAGAAATACTCCAAAAAGATTCGTTATACTGAGAATCATTTTTTACTTTATAGCCCATGTTTCGTAATTTTTCTATAACAGTAGTAGTCAATGTACCATCTCCGCTAATAGAAAATTCTCCTTTGTCTATAGCCGTTCGAATTTCTGAGTTGATCTCCACCATTTTCTGCGATGTCAAATTATCAATACTCTGCTCTGTCATAGCTTTTGCTTCTGCAGCAGATAATAATTTTTCCATTTATACATTCTCCTTATTTAACTGTTTTCTTGGGAAACTGAGCTAAACTGCTCTAAGAATTTATTGATTATATTAATAATATTTATGGGTAATCCCAATTCCATTATTTTTCTGAATATCACTTCTGCTTGCTAAAATTTGATATTTAACCTTACAACAATTATGAGGATTGCCACCGCATTTAGTGATATCGTATCCATGTTCGCACCAAAAATGTTCATTATATCCTTCATAATAACAGCATTTATCTCCTAATTTGTTCTGCCATTTGTTAGGATCATGCCTTGGTTTGTTCTTTCCCACATTCTACTCCTTTGTATTTAAGTGGCAGATATGACCTAATGGATTACCAGCACATTTAATCACACCAATGAAGATCATTCCATTAGTCGTATGTCCTTTTAATTCTTCTAAATCCTTGTATGCTTCTGCTGCCGTATCTTTTCCTGTACATGTTACGCTGTTTCCAGACATATCCTTACAACAGGCATAATACTTATACTGTTTTGCCATTATCTCAACTCCATTTCGCCATACTTCAGATCGTCATTACGGAATACCTTATATCCTTTATATTCTCCTAAATAATCTGTTCCTAATCCTGGACTATCCATTGGTGAAGCGACTGAAAACGAATCGATCATCTTGCCGTTTACAAATATATATGGAGATCTCTTCTGTGAATTTTCATATAACTGAATCTCAGTAATAATTTTCTCTGAGTCAAGAATCGTCTTTAGAATAGAAAACTTTGCCATTTTATTACCATCCTATCTTTGGTTCTTTTCCTATAGATTTACACATCTCTATATAATCATCTACAGCCTTGTGAAATTCATCTTCGATTGTGGAAATATTCTTAGAATGGAAACTAACAGAATCATTAATGTTGATAATTTCTCCATAATAGACATCATCTTCTTGACTGTAGGTAATTCTGGTTTTATAGCCTTTATATTCTAAATTTTTATTCATAGTCTCATTTTTCAGTCACCCATTTATTCTCTTTTCTTTCTTCTCGATCTTTTGCTCTCTGCCGTTTAAGTGCTTTACAATTAGTACAGTTATTCTTGTTTTTACACCGCCAACAATTATCTCTATATAGCCAGAAGTAACCTGGTGGCTGTGGTCTTGGTTTTCTTTTTGCTTTACCCACTATTTTATTCTCCAATGAAAGTGCGAATTAATCTTCTTTCAGATAATCTTTATAGATGAAATATGGTGTACATCGACTGGCTAACATTGCTGCAATTGCCATCCCATGTATAATTGCAAGTTTACACTGTTCATTACCTTCAAACACAGTAGAAGCAACCATTTTATTTAACTCATCAGATGCTATGTAGTCTATGATTTTTCGCTGAAGTTCTGCGGGGTCTACAACAATTTTATAATCTGATAAATTGATGTCGTTCATTTATTCACAACCTTTCATATATTTCATGGCATCTACATATTGCATACCTTTTATTTCTTCATACAAACACCATGTATGGTATTTACTACATAATTTTTCCCAATCCTTTTCGTCTACTATGTAATCAGGACATCTGGCGTCACAAAAATCGCAAAATGCATTTCTAATACAATATCCCATAATTTATCTCCTAAAACCCATGTTTGATCGCCGCATAAACTAATACAATATAAATAATCACACAAACTAAAGGTGTAAAAAAGTTATATTTCCCAGTCATTCCATGATTTGCTAGTGCTATACCTAAATTCAGCATCATTATGCAGCAGAAAATAATAAAATAAATATTCATCTTTGATCCTTTCAATGATTGTATTTCATCTCTTTTTCAAAAATAGCCATAGCATCCCTCAATCCTTGATTATATGCTTGTGCAATTTTATACTCTTCGGATTCTTTAATACCTTTCATAGATGTATCCAAAATCTTCATGGATGTAAAAATTTCTTTTCTGATTTGATCTATTTTATCCATATCTGCCGTCTCCTATTGCACTTTTGAATATCTACAAGATAATGTATCCGCAACTGTTACATATCCATATCCTGTTGTTGAACACTTTTTAAGCTGACAAGTACCATTGTTTTTATGATAATAAATACATTCTTTACATTTGTTTCCCATAGAACACCTTTCTCAGAAGCGCAGTTTATTCTTCTTCTAGTACCAAAATTGCTTTATAATATTTGCTATTGCAAGAACTTGCTTCTACTTTGTACCCTTCCATCCATCTCGTTCTTGAAATTTGCGCAACATACCATAGAGAATTCTACTCTACTTTCAATTTCTAAAACTACACATTTTTTCATATTGTTTTCTCCTCAAAATTCACTTTCATCATAATTTTGCATCTATATATTGTATATTATCCTAATGGCAGTCACTATATATAGTAGCATTACATACTATAACCATCTTACTACCGGTTCAGATGTACTTCCTTTCTCCCAAACAAACCAAGCATGACACATAGTTGTCGCCCAACGTTTTCCTGTCTTTGGGTCTTTCTCTAATCCACTATTCCAAGTCGCCATTCTGTTTCTGAAAACATAAATGTACTTCGGCGGATATTTGTCAAATAACTCCTTCCTCTTAGCACCTTCCAAGAACTGGATTTTGAGAAACATAGCCATTTGACCATCATCTTCCAGTAACTCCATACCCTTTTCTACAAATTCCTTTGCGAGCGAGTACGGTGGATTTGTGATAATTCCTTCATATTTTTTATCAGTTTTATATGTAAGGAAATCAGCAACAATTGTTCCAGGATATCCTCGATCTACTAAGTCCATCCCTGTAATTTCTCTCTTGGTTGTATAAAAATCATTGATTGCATTAGCGATATGCCCACCACCAATACAAGGCTCCAAAATTGTATGTGCATCAAATGTATATTTAGTCAGCAACATTTTTACTGCTTCTGGATTAGTTGCATAGTAATCATCTTCAACCCTTCCATTTTCTGGATTGCCGCCTGCAAGCTTTGCACCCGCTAATACTTTCTTGTTGTTCATTTCTTCACCAGAAAGGTGACATGTCCTTAGTAGCTACCCTAACTTTTTCCTTTCTGATTTGTTATTCTCTTATTTATTAGATGTTAATTGCTATATTCTGTTACTCTTTTACTTCCTATTTCAAAAATGTCTTTATCCTTTTCGAAACAAATATAATTTCTTCCTGTGTTCATAGCTGCAATTGCTGTTGTACAACTACCGGCACAAGAATCCAAAATCAAATCGCCAGGATTAGAATATGTTTTAATAAGTTCTTCGATCAGCGCAACGGGTTTTTGTGTATTGTGGAAGGCTGCTTTCTGCGTATCCTTGGCAAATGTCCATACTGACTTAGGGTATCTCTTTGTAGAGTCATAATCTTGCCATTCACTCTTACCATAATCCGTTGATTCTTTTGCATTTACATGATGTGCTGCTTTTGACACTTTTCTTTCATGTCCGTCTGTCATTTGAGGATTATATGTAGGTGGTTTCTTGTAGAAAATACAGATATCTTCATGAGAACGTAACGGCATTTTCTTGGCATTTAAAAATCCGGTTGGCTGTGTTTTTTGCCAGATAAGATTATATTTCCAAAGCTTACGATTACTCTCCATTAAATCAGCAGTGAACATGCCACTCCCAAATAGAATAATTGCACCGTTATCTTTGATAATTCTTTCATACTGTTCCCATAATGACTCAAACGGAATAACCGAATCCCATTTATTGCGACTGGTAATTCCGAAAGGAAGATCTGTGATGATTGCATCTATTGATTTATCATCAATTTTCTTCATACCTTCAAGGCAATCTTCATTGTAGATTTTATTGATTTCTAACATCTAATACTTAGAGCAAATCATGATTTTACGCTGCAGCAAATCTCTTGCTCCTTTCGTATTGTTATTCTTTTATTTATTCTGGATTTTTTGAGCAAAAACGCTCAGGAATAGATATAATATCTAATTTAATTTGATCTTTAATAAGATTTTCAGCTTAAATAAGAAACTTCATTTATTTTAAAAAGCTGTTTTGTGATCTATTCTTCGATTTTCTCCCAGGCGTTATCCGTCTCGTCCTCTGGAAGTCCAAGTCTTTGTGGTCTATGACCTGTTAATGCTACTTTCATATATTCTCCTGTAACTGTGCAGCCTTCGTATGTTCGCAAGTAATATCCAGCTCATATGTCGGTTTTCCTAAATTAATTGGTGATTTTGCCGTAATTCCCCAAGGCATATTTGGCGTTATAGGATTACTTGGAACAGGTAAAGTCCAATGAACACCATTTGAATTCTTACCATCATCATATCCAGCTTGGTAAACCTCATCCAGAATCTCTTTTAATCGTTTTTTGTCAATGGAAACTTTTCCATCTTCAATATCTTCAAAATCAAAATATACTACTGGTTTCATATAAATATTCTCCTTCTGTATTGTCTGTTTGTAAATTTTTTAGTTCTACAAATCCATTAAATGGAGGATTATTAGCCCATTCAGCTTTTAAATATTCATCAACAAAATTATCTACCAGTTCAAAAAGATCGTGACTTATTCTAAAACATCGAAACTTTTTATCTCTGTACTTATTACAGTTACCCCTAAGTGTATGCAACCCAAATCTTTTTCTCTCATTATTATCCCAATGTTTAGGATTAGCATAGAATTTCTGCTTGTCGATTTCATATTTTTCTTTATCCTGGCGAAATTGTTTCTCAATTTTAGACTTAGCATCTAATAAGGTTTTATTATAAAACATCATTTACCCTTTCTACCGAATTCATCACTAAATTCTTCAGCAAATACAAAATCACCAATGGTACATACCACTGTTTTATCTGCCAGCCATTCTTCTGTTATATTTTCTGGAACCTTATTTTTGCTAAAAGTTTGAAAATGTATAACATCATCCAAACAATTCGCTGCTAATTCTATAAAGAAACCATATGTGCCATCGCAGATACAACGTGATCTGACAAAAAATTCATATTCAGAATCTGGATCATATCTGATGACTGTATAGAAATTTTTACCATTATCCATGGTATTTTTAAGCATACATTCTTTACTTGTAGCAAATAGATTAACATTAAAACTATTTGATAAATCAATTGTGTTTATCGAATGCATGTATATATATGTATTATTCTCCATTACTTCACATTCACCTAATGCGATTTGCTCTTTTATAAACTTCAAAGAATTACTCATCTATCTACTCTCCGTCTTTTGTAAACTCAACTTCTCCATTACAGTTGCTACGCATTTTCCAGCCTTTCATAGTAACATAAGTCTGTTTGTATCCATATTTCTTTTCCCACTTCTTATTTATTCTCTTCTTTTTGTGTCTTCTACACTGAACAACTTTAAGTACCTGAATATCATACTTGTCTGGCATACTTGCCTCGTCTATTCCTAATACTTTATATAACTTGTCGGTATCCATAGGTTCTACCATATCAAATGTGCATGTACGATTTTCTTCTCGATCAATGAGATTACCATAGCGATCTACTGTATCCTTCTGATTAATTGTAAAATCTATGCTTTTAACATCATCAACTTGTCCAAGTTTTTCGTTTGTTTCATTATTGAAGAAATAAATTGATGTCTTATCTGGAAATTTAATTGGCATTGGCATCGTTCTCCTTTAAGTGTTTCTTCATAATTTCACATGCAAGTACACATGCTTCATTTATTTTATCTAAAATTTCTTCGTCTGACATGTTCACCATTCTCATTCGGTTAATTGTCTCCGCTGTTGTTTCTGGATGCAAAATTTGGATCGCTTCTTCTACTGTCATACAATCTTCTCCATATCATAATGCTCTCTAATATAATCACAAAGTTCATTCATAGTGGAAATGATATGCTGATCATTTTTTAACTCAGGATGCAGCTCACAATAGCAAGAATCTTTTGGACCATCTTTACGGAACTTCTGTAGATTAAAACCGATCCATAATAATGGAATTTTAGTGAAATTGCGAGTTAATAATCTTGAAATAAATCTCATTGCTTTGTACCTCCTATAGTATTATTCTCTTAATGACAACCAAGTTTGACGAGAAATACTCTTATTGTTCGTCATACACATTTTAAATGCAGCTGGTTCAGCTAATAATAAGCATCTTTTCTTTGCTCTTGTAATAGCCGTATAAAGCATACAGGTGTCCAATAACGTATAATGTGTCATATCAATAATAATAATAACGTTTTTATAACCAGAACCTTGTACCTTATGTACGGTTGCTGCGTATGCCAAATCCAATTGATCTAATTCATTACGGTTATATGTAACCATTTTTGTCTGTTCGCCAAGTTTAAATTCGACATCAAATTGAATAACATTTTTACCTTCAACTTCAGTATCGTAAATGGAAGTGATATAACCTATTTCCCCATTAAAGACATTTTTCTCATAGTTGTTATCAGTTTGCATTACTTTTGATCCAACATAGTAAATACGTTCTCCAAATTGCATGTGTTTATCAGACTTTGTGAACAAAAGATTTGTTATTTTCTTATTGATTTCTAATGCACTGTTATTACATTTCTCACGCCTTGGAGTAATAATTATTGTATTATCCAGTCCGTCTTCTTCAATAGACTTCATATATGTTTTAATTGCAATATTCTGCAACGCTTCTCTTGAATCACGAAACATATAAATCATGTCTCGAAGTTCGCCATTAATAATACGAAGTTCTGGCTGGTTAATTGGAAAAACTCCTCTTCTGATTTTATTAGCATCCATCAGTATCCCAGATTTTTCTGCCTGTCTTAAAACTTTAGTGAGTTTATAAACCGAAAAGTTTTCTTTAAATTCAAGTAAATCTCCAAAAACATTCCCATAACCAATTGGCGGAAGCTGTCTATTATCACCGCACATAATGATTTTTTTACCACCTTGAACGGCACTAATGATCGCATAGAAAATTCCTACATTAATCATTGAGCATTCATCTACCAAAATTACATCTTCACTAAGCGGTGCTTCATGACTATAACTAAATCCATTTGGACCATATCCTAATAATCTATGAATAGTTGAAGATGGAAAACCTGTTGCCTCCGTGATTCTTTGTGCAGCCATTGCCGATAGAGCACAACATGCAATAGAATAACCTGCCTGCTTATATATATTAAGAATGGCGCGAGAAATTGATGTTTTTCCTGTACCAGCAGATCCTGTGATAATGACCACATTATTTTTAATACTACTTTCTACAACAGCTCTCTGTTCATCAGTTAAAAAGAATCCTTGATCAGATTCCGATTTAGAAATACCTGCTTCAATCTCATTCTCCGATATTTTTAAAGGGTCATATTTATTTAGTTCTTTAACAATTTCAAAAATAGCTTCTTCTTTTTCAAAATATTGTTTTAGACCTATTTTATTATTCTTAATATGAAGCATTGATTCATGTTTCTTTTCATTCTCGATAATAGTTTTATAAACATCTGTACATTCTATAAGGTTATCTCTAATTGCACTTTCGATGTGGCCTATATCTATCCAAGTATGTCCACTGTTATTTCCTAATTCTTCAAGGTAATATTTTAGAAATGCATACACTCGTTTTGCTGAAATACGAATGTCAGGATTTATTTTCAAAGCTAACTGATCTACTGTTTTGAATCCAAAACCTCTGATTTCTAACATAATATAAGGATTGTCAATTAGTTTTTCCTTTAATAAAGATGGATTAGGTTCATTCGAAATTAGCTTTTTAATTTTATTGAATGTAACCCCTAATGGTTGCAACATAACCAAAATGTCTGAGATCACATAATTATTTAGAACTTTTTCTTTTATTGAATTATATGTGTAATCCCCAATACCTTTTAAAATAGATAAATCAACATTATCTGTACCATTAATAATATCCTGTACAATATTTGGATACTGTTCTAGTAAAATATTCGCTTGTCTTTGTGTGATAATCGATTCCAAAAACTGTCTTTGTTGTTCTTCTGTTTTGGGTACAACAGATACAATTGACTTTGGTTTGTACTGGTAACTTTTATATTTGTTGTTGTATTCTAATGTTGCTACAACTTCATATTCCGAACCTACGTATAATTGCTGCATATTACCAGCCAGAATAGACATTTTCATTCCTTTGTTTTCAGATCCATAAAAAAGATCGGATGGCACTTCATCATATTTTGGAATATCATCTTTAGTGTGAAAAACAAATACTCCATATGATGAATCATTAGAATAATAACGCTCTGTAACTGGAATGCATTTGAATTTAATTTCTTCCAAGATTTTCACCTCTTATAATCCATAGTGGAGATTTGATTCCCCACTATGATATTCTCTGTTTTAACTGTCTATCTTCGAGCCACTGATCATAGCTCTTCATTTCTTTTATAATTGCTTTATCATCGCTTTTGGAACAAAGCATTGCTACCTGAGTTCCACGCTTAATTAAATCTTCATATTGTTTAAGCTGCGTATGCCAACAAGTTACTTCAATTAAGCCAAAAGCCGAATACATCCATATAAATGCAAACTGCTTTCCTGTTCTATCCTTTTTCTTTTGAATATTTGCAATTATTCCGACTATAATTCCTTTATTCCCATCTTCAACACTTTCAAAAGGCATTTCAATAAATTCATAGGCTTTTTCAAATGGATTATATGTAATAAATACAGACAATGCTTCAAATTCCCAGAACTGTTCGTTTTTCAAATATTTCTCAGTAAATTCTTCAATACCTTTCTTGTTTTTTTCTTCCTGGTTGTGATAGAACTCTTTCATTTTCGCAGTGTTATAAAGTTTTAATCTATCTTCTTTTACTTTGATTACCGTACCATCTATACCATACTTCTCTTTTAATACAGATAATTTCGGTAATGTAGAAACGGGTGTATATTCTTTATCTTTAAACTGGGATTTTGCAAACGATAGCAGGAATTCTCTTTTATTTTTACAAGGAATTGCACCTGCTTTAGTTAAACTGATTACAATAGAAACTGACGGCTTCATACGATCATAAAAATCATCAAAATTATCGAATTTACGCTGTTCTCTTTCTTTTATAAGCCCATCAACGAATTTTTCACCAACACCTTTAATCGCTTCAAGACCAAATAAAATTTTCTGGTCATATACAGAAAAGATTCTATCGGAGCGGTTAATATGAGGAGGCAATATTTTTACATTAAAGTTTTTTGAATCAATAATATATTTATTTAACGCCCCATAATCATCACGTTTTTGATTAAGAATTCCACAAAAGAATTCTGTAGGATATTTTGTTTTAAGATAAGCGGTTTGAAGAGTAAGAATAGCGTACAATGCGGAATGACTTTTGTTAAAGCAATATCCCCCCTTGTTAGATAATTCATCACTAATCTGTTTGGCAATATCTTCATCGTACCCATTATCAATAATTTCTTGATATAGCTTTGCTGATTCTTCTTTAATCATTTCAAGATTCTTTTTTCCAATAGCCTTACGGAACTTGTCCGCACCGCCATATGTACGTCCTCCAAATTTACGTACAATCTCCATAACTTCTTCCTGGTAAATAATACAACCATAGGTATCTTTTAAAATTGGTTCCATATCTGGATGAATATAGTGAACTTTTTTTCTACCATGCTTACATTCAATATACTCGTCAAGTGCGCCCATACTATCAGGACGATATAATGCTAGTACAGCAGACACATCTTCCAGATTGGATGGTTGTAATCTTAACAGAAGATCTTTCATGCCCTGTGATTCAACCTGGAACACTCCGTTCGTATCAGCTGAACACAGCAGTTTGTACATATCCTTGTTTTTAAGAAATTCTGAATTGTTCACATCAATCTCGTAAGGGTCAATATGGGCATATTCCACACATTCTTTAATTGTGTTCAATGTGTCCGCCAGACCAAGGCAGTCAAACTTAATAATGCCAATTTCTTCAATAATTTTTTTATCCACCTGAATAACATGTTCACCTTTTGATCCAAGTTTCATTGCCATATAATCAGTAATTTTGGTATCTACAATTCCAACACCACCGGCATGAACTGATGTCTGACGCACTCTTCCACTGATTTTCCCCGCAATATCAAATAGTTCTTTACAATCAGCATATTCTTCATATAATGTTGGATTATTTTCTATACATTCTTCAAATGTAGGATATATAAATTTCTTACTAATTTTATCGCATACCTTATATGGAATACCTAAAATTCTTCCTACATCTTTAATAGCAACAACAGGTGTAATATATGAGAAGTTGATAACCTGGCATACTCTATCCTCTCCATACTTGTCCATCAAATACCCTACAACTTTTTCTCGATCAGAAAAGTCGCTATCAATATCAGGCATAGATACACGTTCGGGATTAAGGAAACGTTCAAAAATCAAACCATATGTAATAGGATCAAGTTCAGAAATTCCAAGAAGGTAATCTACAATTGCTCCCCCGCCTGATCCACGACCAGGACCAACATATACTCCATGACTTTTTGCCCATTTAATAAAATCCCATACAATTAAGAAATACCCATCAAAACCCATTTGGTGGATGACTCCCAGTTCATAGTCAAGACGTTTCTTTCGAACTTCTTGATCTTCTTTTTGCATAGTATTGATTCCACGCCTCTGCCAGCCTTCTTCGCATAAATACTTTAAATAGTCATAGTTTGTATTAAACCCTTCCGGTAACGGGAAAGTTGGAAGCTGTGGTGATTGAAACGGCATATTTACATCTTCAATTAAATCTGCAATTAGATCAGAATTTCTAAGTCCTAAATCAACATTTTCTTTTCCAATCTGCCGATCCATTACTTCGTGAATCTCTTCATTGGATTGCATATAGCAGCCTTCATAAGTTTCTCCTATCGTATCACTGTCTCTTGCAATTTGGACATGTCTCGCCTGGTAATATAAATCTTCTTTTGTTGCCGCATGACTATCTGTTGTGATCGTAAATAACGTGTTCGTATCTTCCGCTAATTGTAAAATCTTTCGATTATATACAGCCTGATCTTCGGTACGGTGACTCTGCATCTCAAGAAAGAAATACGGGAAAATACTTTTATACTCATATACATAATTAAGACATTTCTTATAATCACTTTCACGGGAAATTTTAGACGCAAGACATGCAGACATGATAATTAGATCTTTTGCGTATGGTCTTAACATATCCAAATCCACACGCGGTTTATAATAAAATCCTTCAAAATTACTCTTGGTGATGATTTCATTAAGAGCGATTCTACCATTTTCATTTTTAGCGAGAGCGATTAAATGAAAATATTTGTTATCAGGATCTTGAATTTTTATATCAAAACACTCATATAGTTCAACACCATATATCATTTTTATTTCTGAATATTTTTTTTTGAGTTTATCAAAATATACCCAAGAATATTGATTGCCATGTTCAGTCACAGCAAATGCATGTAAACCTAGTTCTTTTGCTCTTTTTAAATATTCCTCTGGATGTGAAAAACCATCAAGTACAGAATATTCTGTATGGTTATGAAGTGAACTAGACATTATATTCCACCCTTCGTATTTTTTAAATAACTTTCAAAAACTCATAATCTTTAACAATAATCTGTGGGGTAAGTATTCCTTTATAATTGTTCAAAGACGCTGTTCCAATTACATTGATATAGCCAAGCAAGTCTCCAAAACACTCTTCTCTATTTTCGAAATTCTTTATAACCTCATCATTATCTTTATCTACGCTGAACATTACAAAAGCAAGCTCATCGTTATAAATAGTCTTCCATGTATTTTGATTTTTTCCCATAATCATAGTAGAGTCTTTATATGCAGGAACGTTTGAAATATGTAATAAAGGTTCTTTTACACCTTGCCCAAACATATCTTTCATATCATCAATAGATTTAATGAAACTAATATCAATATCTTCTACATCTTTATCAAAATCCACTCTCCAAAGTGCTTTAAAATCAATATCTTTCCATTTATCATTGATTTCTTTAATTGCTAATTCTACATTGTTTCTTAAAATACTTATTCCTGCAGCATTATCATGTCCTCTAACATATTCAAAAAGTCCTGTCTTTACTAATTCATCTTTTAAACTTGCAATAGGACTATTATCGAAGTTTCTGCAAGAACCACCATAATACAATTCTCCATTTTCTTTTGGTGCCTGTCGCCTCATAAGAAGTGTAGGCAGATTATATTTTTCTGCAATTTTAATAGCCACTAAACCAGTTAACGTTTCTCCAAGAATATCTGATACATTCACAAAAAGGGCTTTGTTTTTATAAAGTTTGTTTCTTTCGATTAAGGCGTCAACTTCTGCTACTTCTTTTGTTACCTCTTTTGTTTGTCTCGTTTTTGCATTTGAACATAAGCGCGCAGCTCTATCATAAATATTCTCGTCTACCTCTTCTGGCTCTCCACGTTTTTTATATTTAAAAACTTCATCAGTTTCAATAAATGCTCTAAATAATAGATCTTTATCATCCTGGTCTCCAATTCTAATCATTGCATTTAAAATTGGTGTGATATAAAACTGTACTGAAATAATGTTTACAACATTATTCATGGAATAAGCTTGTTTTTCGATCAAAGCCTTAAATAATTTACTTCTGATATGAGCAAGACCTTTTGTAACATAATATCTTGTTTCTACTTCTCTCATATCCATCACATCAGAAATATTTGCCAAAGCACAAACATCAATTAAATCTTCTGCTGTATTTTCCCACAGCTCATCGTCTAAAGCTTCAAGAAACTTATATACAATTCCTGCTCCACATAAATTCTTATTTGGGTAATCGCACAATTGATTGTTTATTACAATCGCAGCATCATTTTTCTCATCACAGATATGATGATCAAGAATAATAATATCTATTCCTTTTTCTTTTAATTTCCGACATTGTTCTACATCATTACTTCCGGCATCTGGAATAAACAAAAGCTGGCAATCTTCAGGGATGATAATTTCATTAGAAAGACCATGCTGTTTTTTTGTATGCAAAGAATATGTAATATTCAATGTAGGATCAATTTTTATCAATGCTCGATATATCATACCGCCTGATACATATCCATCTACATCACAATCAACAAGAATATGAATTTTATCATGGTTTTGAATATGCTTAATTGTACATTTTACCGCCAGGTCAATATTCTTCAATAGTGCATAAGGATACGTATCGGTCTTATCTGGATTCAAAAATCGCTTTGTATTTTTTATACCTCTGTTTTTTAGAACTGTTTCAATAACGTTTGTTTCATCATTTAATGATCCATCTATTAGCTTATAATTCAAACTAACACCTCTATTTCAATCTATATACGTTGTTTTTTAGTAACTGTTCGAACTTTTCCATTTCATCTGTTGGTGACTCTTTTTCTGATAAAATCCCATTTTTATCAATCAATGCGTATACTTCTACTTCACTGATAAATCTTTCAGCTATTTCTTTTAATTCGTCCTGCTCCACGTCTTTATCAAAAACAAAATATAAAGGAACACATAATCTTGTAAGCTTGTCTATCTGGCATTTAGATATTTTCTTTCCGCCAGTAGCAACTGCCTCATAATATCCAGCATTCCATAATTGCATAACACCCTTCTCTGCTTCAGTTATAAAAACTCTGTTTCTATTTTTTATATAAGGAAGTGTTTTGTACAGACCATACAGAATTTGTGACCTTGCACATTTTTCAAGATAAATAAATTTTTGAACATTTTCTGGAACTTTACGGAAAAAATATCGACCTTTAACACCAACTAAATTTCCTAAATCATCTCTGATTGGAATTGTTATTCTATCAGAGCTTTCATCATATCCCACTTCAAACTCTTGTTGAGTATCGTATCCCACATGATCCTCATTGAACATTTCGTTAACATATGGCTCATAATAACTCAAAATATGTTCGGAAATAGGTTTTAATGGTTTTTCTTCTTCTAATGTAGAGTCATCTGATACTTGCATTTGCAAAAGCATTTTCGTCATTTTCAAACTTTCAGGAATATCATCATCAATGTTGGAATAATAATCAATATCAAGAACATCACAGATCCATTTAACCGCATATGGAAAAGATTCTTTTTTGTAAAATTCAACGAGGGATATAATATCTGATGATTTCCTACCATTTGTTATATCCCTCGTATAATTAATGGTAGTTAAATTTGTATTCTCATAAACACATACGGCAGTAACATTGTCTCCATCAGGATTAGCTGCCTGGATAAACCCATCTCTTTTTCTTATATGATGACAACCTAATTCTTCAAGAACCTTTTCTATCAAATCATTCTCTAATATGTGTTCTTTTAATACTTCAATGTCCATTTAACCACCTACTTTAATTATTTTCTAACTAAAACACCTTTTTCTGACCAAATATTTCTATCCAGATCGACCTCGAATAATAGTTTTTTCTTCTCACCAAATCTGTTTTTATCTGTGTTACAACAATAATATCTTTTATTTTCATCAAGGTTATGTATTGTATTAGTTCCCCAATCGGTCATAGTAATATATCCATATTTGTGAAAATCCGACTTTACAATTTCCTTGAATAAAAATAATGTATGTAAAACATGTTTGATTGCCTTACAGTTTGCGATATTACTAGAAGTTAGTTCATCTGGTTTAACAAAATTTGCATCATCTGTAAGCTGAATAGAAAGATACCCAAACATTTTTAACTCTTTAGCAAGCTCAGTAAGCTTTGTCGCTGTTATTTTCATTGCTGCCCAATCACCTGTTGTTGCCAAATCGTTCTTGAACGTATCGTAAAAGAAATACTTGATTCCGTATGTAAGATTTGCTTTCCTGATTTTAAACTCTAATGTTTTATCATCATATGCCGTGGAAACATCTTCTGTAAAAATAAGTCCTTGTGTCTGATCTTCAATCCAAGATGCAACATTCATAATTTTCTGATACTCTTCTGAAGTTGCAGCTACACGATTTACATAATCCTCTATAGGTTCGATTACATCTCCCCATTCGTCCTTTTGAGGATAAATAAATTCTCCGTTTTTATCTTTATACAATCCAAGGGTCAGTTCCTTTTCTTTTTTCTTTAGTTTAAGACCATACAATTCTTGAAATTCAGGATTATTTATAACCGTTGTAATTAATGCGTATCTGATTTCCTGAATACTCATTTCATTTAACAACACATATACTTTTTCTTTAAGTACCAACGTAACATAACCGATAATCAGGGTCATATAACGGCTTTTTCCTGCGTTACTAAGCATACCAACAGCCATTGTTGATTCTGTTTTAAGACCTCTAACCATATCGCTCATAATGGGGAACGGCATTGGGATTCCAAGATCAGGAGTTTCCATACAATGAATTAATGTAGATTTGATATTAGAATTAAGAATTTCTGCTTCTTCGTTTGTCAAAATTACTGTGTGAATCCGATCTGCTTTTGCTCTGATTAGTCTGTAGATATCCATTGGAGATAATAATTCAAACTTGGGATGTTTCATGATTTTTTCAATATCAAAACCATTTTTTTGATACTCCCTTAATAATGAATATTTTTTTAATACTTCAAAATATCCTCCAAAATTATCTGTGACTGCAAGCCCCATCCAACTTTCTAATGTTTTCCAACCGCCATACTTTTTATAAAATGACAAACGTTCTTCATCTTCTGCCATATATGTACTGATAACACTTCTGTTAAAAACCTGGCTTCTTGTTTTATAAATAATTTCTGCATTGTCATAAAAGAACCTTGTTGCTTCGTCATAAAAGTCATATTTAGAGCGAATATTATGACCATTTTCAATAAACAAATCCGGTGATTTATAAATACTTCCAACAACCAGAATTTCGTTTGTAATATTAGATACTACATCCAATTTGTCACCGCCTTATTAAATTTCATCTAACATAGAACTAATGTCTATTACATCATTCTCTTTTTGTTTTGATTTTGACTGGGGGACATTCTTGTAAGCATTATAATCCACACTGTCATTTTTTTGTTTTTCCTGTTCTATTCGTGCTATTTTCTGCTGTTCTTTCCACTTTAAGTACCCATCATATTTTGATAAAAGAATTGCCAAGTCATAATAAACCTGTCCCATGCTATCAATCTCATTACCTTTTTTTCTATTATAATCAGCTTGTTTTAACAGATAATTTTTCTTTTGCTTCCACATATCTAACAAATCTTCCGGTGGAACTTTACGTTTAATTTTCTGATATGTACCTTTGAATATCAAATCCAATTTTAAATAAAACTGTCTTGGAAGATACGTAATGTCATACATGTCGAAAATAAAATCATACAATTCTGTCCTAATTGATTTCTTTTTTTGTGGTGGGTTCTCTTTATTTTCTTTAATGAAGTTCTGACATTCTTCTAAAGTCATAGGTTTTCTACGTTTAGTTGTCTGGTATTGAATATAACATTCATCATGCGAACATACGATAGAATCTGATTTGTTAAAAAAAAAGAATTTTTCATCTGTTGATAATATGTCAATTTCTTTGTGACAAAAAGTGCATATTCTCGTGTTTTTTCTCATATATACCACTATATTATGTTTTTATGTGTTGCACTAGAGATATTCTTCTAGTACAACACACATTTAATTAACGAGTTACAATTTCATAGTATTTCTTTAACTGATCGATATCAGTGAGCTTCTGATATGCTTTTGGAAGCCCAGCTTCTACAATAGCAGTCTGCTTCTTACTTTTTTCTACTGGTGTGAGATTTGTAATCGCAGATTTAATTGCATCCTGATACTCTGCAATTGTTTTTGGGCCAGAAGCAACATTGGTTGGGACAGCTTTTTCATCGAATTCTGCATCAAACTTTGCATTATCCTTTTCTACTTCCTTAAGTTCTTTGGAAATCGCAGCGTCCATATTATTCTGAACGATAAAATCCTTTTTCCCCTTATTTTTGGTAATTGCTGCCTGCCAATCAAGAATGGATGGTTCAATAACGATTTCATTCTGCTGATGAATTAAAGTTCTATCCTTATTGTCGATTAGACCTTTAATAATTCCATCGGTATCCTTAAACATACGGATAACTGTTTTACAGTTATATCCTACATCCTTGAAACCATCTGGAATAAATCTTCCTGTTCTTACCATCTTAATTGTGTTATCTTTATCTTTAAAAGAATCTGTTTCTGCTTTTTCTCTTGCAGTTACAGCAAAATGTTTTCCACAAGCAAGAAGATCAAGAATTAAATTCTGTCCATCAAATTTTAAAGTGTTCCAATCTTTCAATTCCATACCGGCGCCTTCAATTGCCACTTCCTTATCCATACCAGTAAGTTCATTTCTCTTAGCTTTTACAGTTGCTCTCTTCTTGGAGAATTCAATAATACTCTGCTGCTTTGCTGTATATAAAAGTGTAGCTCCATCAACAACAATCATATCTGGTCTAAATGGATTACCATCTGCATCAAGATATACTTCATCAGTCTCGTTTCCATCATCATCGAATTCATAGAAATCTTCATTATTTTTTGCTTTCTTGATAAAATCCTCTACTTCTGTAAGAGACTGAGTGTATACAATATAAATATTTCTAAGATCGTAACCTTCCTCTTCATATTTATCAAGATATGTATCCACACCACCATTCTCAGGGTCAATAAAAAGGACTCTAAATGGACGACCATCTTCATTTACTAATTTCATAGACTCAAGACAAAAACTAGATTTCCATGTACCATAATCACCATAAAGTAAAAATCCTAATCTTGTCTTAATTTTATTTCCACCACGTCCTGTTGCCATATATAAATTCCTCCATATTTATAATATTAGTTTTTATTTGTTTTGCTAAAGGAAGGGCTGATTACCAGCCCATATCCTCCTCGTCACCTTCTAATTTGCTTGATCCCCAACCATCTGTCTGCTTACCAAAATCATTTTCTGCTGCTTTTGAAGCCTTGATAGTTTCAATTGCTTTGTCAATTTCTGCCTCGGAATATGTAGTTGTATCAATAGTTTCTGGGTCTGCGCCTGTGATAATCAGTTCACGCTTTGTCGGATTATTTACACGCTTCATATCATTCTTTGCGCCCCAGCAGTCTGTGGTTTCGACATCAGTTGTATCTCTTTCTACAGAAATATCTCCCCAAACATTAATTGAGGTATATGGCTTTAACTGCTTTCTAAATACATTTACCAGACTTGCATCCGTAATAATGAACTCAACATCTTCAATGGAGTTATAATTTACAATTTTTGCAGCTACTGCAAACTTGGTTTTATCCTCATTTGGTGTGATTCCCATATACACAATTGTCTGAGTGAACTTTGCATTTGGGGTAAAATCTTCTGCATCAAAATCAACGTCTCTAGCGAGAGAAACCTGATTAGGAACGAATTTAGTAGAGCGCTTTAATGTTTCTCCATCCTGATAAGAACTGTATTCGATATTGCCTTTTACAAAAACGGTATTTGCATCTGTAAGATGATCGGAAATTTCTTTGCAGGCATCATAATCGGTCAGATGCTTTCTATCATTTACATCGTTACCTTTTGCATCCTTAGTTTTAGTTACACCTACATTTACACCTACTAATGAAAAACCATCCTCTGCAAATGCAAAACGATCTTTCCACGGAATAGTTTTCTTATCGAATTTGCCATTTTCTAATCTTTTTGTGAAATAAACATTGTCCCTTTCCATACCATTCAAACCTACGGAAAGTGTCATATCAGGCTTAAACATTACTCCAAAATTCACACTTCTCCATGGCTTACCAGTCTTAGTAATCTTTTCTGTGTAGAAACTTTCTTTTTTGCTACCAGTAACCTTGCCTCTAATCTGATAAGTGCCTTTTGTCTGTGGAATGTCTAATCCTTTTTTCTTTGTCTCTGCCATTTAAAATGACCTCCTAATATAATAATTTTTGTTAATAAACATTTATCTAAACGCCCTTTCAGGCGGAACACAGAAGATAAATCTATAAGATAAACATCTATGTTAAACAGTGGTTTTTGAGTATAAAAACCCAAGGGTATGCTGTACCACCCATATATTTATTCGCTATTTAGTTGTGACTTTTATTGGAATTTATTGATCCGATTGGATCTAAGATTGAAAGATCTATGCTTTGAATGAAATAACTCTATATGCCAAACGCTTTGTTTTAAATATTCCTTTTTCTTTTTCAATAATACAACTCAAATGAATATCATCATATACAAGCTCTGTTACTTTGCAATTTGACATCAATGTAGCACCTGGCATAGTTTCTGAAAGAAATTCTAAATACTCGCCATTGTATTTTTCATATGCTTTACAATATATATCCCAATCTTGCACTTCTATAATCCTAGACTGATGATCTCGTATTGCACCAGTTTTATCCAAACTAAGGTTTGTTTCAATTATTTTTACCATATTCTCTCCCGAAGAAATGCCGCTTTCTTTAATTTAGTATCTTTTTGGATACGAAGAATTAAATAATTTATCATAAAGATCATTCAATTTATTCTCTTTTTGAGAAAATAAATAATAAACTTTTCCAACATATGTAGAAATTCGTAGTGCTAAATAGAAAACTCCAAATAAAACTATAAGAGCTATTGCGACACCAATACAAAATACAATAATTGCACCGACTAAACCAAATAACAATGTCAACACCTCACTACTACTGCATATTTACGATTGGAGTAGCATTACCCTGAACCTGTGGGACTTCACCTTTCCACTTCTCGATCTTCTGCTTTTCAATCAGTTCAGGAGTAAGAGATGCTGCAATCTTAGCATTAGCAGCTGCTTCTGCTTCAGACTTAATTCTTGTAGCTTCAGCTTCACCTTCTGCCTGAATCTTCTTCTGTTCTGCAACAATAGAAGCCTTTTCTTTTTCCTGTTCTGCAGCAATAAGAGCAACTTCCTTGTCCTTATCGGCCTGTACTTTTGCTGTCTTTGCTTCAATATTCGCCAGTTCTAATTCCTGCTGTGCAGTTACTTTCTTCTGAATTGCAGCAGATGTTTCAGAATCTGTGGAAATATTGGTGAAGTTGACTGTATCAATAATAATTCCATATGGTTCGAACTTCTGTTTTAAATAAACATCTAACGCCTCATTTAATTCCTGACGCTTATCACCAAATACATCAGTTACAGGGTACTTAGCAGTTACTTCCTGTGTCCAAGCTCTCATCTTGGGCTTAATGAATGTATCTTTAATAGATTTCCCAGGCTGTCCTTTGAACATAATAAATGTATCTGCAATCTTTGTCTGGTCGAATTTATATGAAAATTCAAGATCGACTTTTAACGACTTACCATCAGATGTTGGAGTAGAGAAACTTTCGTCCGCTGGGGAATCCCCTTTTTCTTCTGATGTAAGATAAGACTGTTCAATACCAATAGAATATGTAGTTACTTTTTTTGTTGGAGCTACAAAATGCCAACCCTGTGTGATAACTTCTCCATCAACTCCGCCGTTCATGCTGTTGTACACAATTCCCACATATCCAGCGGGAATTTTCTCTGTACACTTAATTCCTACAAACAGACCACCAGCAATTAATACTGCTAAACCTACTCCGCCAATTAAACCTTTACTCATTCTCTCTATTCTCCTCTTTCTCTTCTTTTTCGTTACCTTTAAGTGCTTTTTTGACATCATTCCAAAGAAGTTCTAAAATTGCACCTACAGGTTTAAAAATCGCTGCCAGCAGAAACCATAATATGATTGCCGCCACAATAACTAAAGGAAACATAATTGGATTCATTTACTTCTCCTTCTTTACAGAACCACTCTTATTGCCAATTCTCTTAACATTGTCCATCAGCTTCAGATTATCATTGATCATAAGGGCCAGCGCCTGATCCTCAGTAAAACCAGCCTCACAATAAGCATCATACATATTCTTCTTAACCTTTGCTACAATTGCAGGATACTCAGTATTTTCGGAATAATCCTTATATACATTTACAAATTCCTGTGCTACACCATAAGCTACTGGTTTATACTTCTCGACATACATCTTAGCTGCTTCTAACAGTACATCTGGATTTTCCAGTAACTTCGCTAATAACTCTTCCATAATTACTTATTCTCCTTCTTATCATTTTTCTTGTCATTTTTCTTCGCTTCTTTCTTAGCTGCCATTTTTTCCTTAGCAAGCTCATTATTAAGCTTCGCCATAATACTTCCCATCTTACCGATTGACTTACATGTGATTCCCATACTGTTTTCCTCTTTTCTTTTTATTTTTTACAATACCTGTGTGATTTGTTCATACAAGATTATATCTTTGTCATTGATTACTCTGTTAACATGCATATGTCCCATGAACCAATACTTATATTCGGTTTCTACTCTAATATTCTCTAAATATTTTGTGAGAATATCCTGTTCATATAAACCCTGTCCTAATAAAGCGATAACTGACGCAGGTGGACTATGAGTGATAATATAATCCACTACATTATTATTCTCTTTTAATTTATCCAAACCATGCTGCATCTCTTGATCAGTTGGAAGTTCTTCTTCCCACCAAGTCAGATCTTTTACACGGTACATCCATTTACCACTTGCTTCCAATTCCTTGGCTTGTTCTCGCCAATCCTCATCGTTATAATTAAGAATACCATCTGAAATATCGTGCGAACTTGCACCACCGAATGTAAAGAATTTTTTACCCTGAATATTGAAAACCTCACCACGCATCATATGTAGAACATGTGGTCTAATTTCGTGAACCATACCACTATGCCATTCTTTTACTGGATATGTAGCCATTCTTTTATGATTCTCATGGTTCCCATCTACGAATAAGGTTGTAAATGGTTTATCTTCTAACCAGTCTAACCAATAATGCTCTGATTTTCTTTCACAATCACGCTGCCATACAAGACCAAAATCACCACAGATGATTACAAAATTTTCATCCTTGTTTCCGCTAAAATCTTTTTGTTCATAGAAACAATCTTTACTGAATCTACTTACATTTGCATGACAATCGCCTGTTATAAATACACTCAATACTATCGCTCCTTTTTCGCTTAATGTGACTGATTTCTTAGCCACTTATTTATTCTCTTATTCATTTTGAAGATTTACTAATGCTTCATCATAATATTTAATCTGATCCATCATTTCACGTAAATGTTCAATAAACATTTCATAAGACTTTGCATAAGCAGGATATGTCTCGATCCACTGCAAAGACTCTTTGATACTTTCGCATTCCTGAATTTTTAACAGCGTATCTTTATCATCTTTATAGATATTCTCTAGTTCTTTCATAATCTCATCTGCACTTAATCCTTTTAACATTTCTACTTCATTTTCAGTCAACTTTCTCATATTGTCTTTCCTCTCTTATTCTTTATTTTTATTCCATTTAACTACAACCAGTCTTACAATTGCGCCACCCCATGCAATAAACCAAATCACTGGACCAGCAAAACAGAACTTCAAGAAATTCCATCCGATTATTCCCCATGTTAATGCTCCTGATCCGTATGCAGCATAGCAGTCAAGAATTGGTTTAATTAACATCAGCCATCCACCTACATACAAACCAATAAGAAATCCTAAAATTAAAATTACATCTCCAATTTTATTTCTCATCTTTATCATCTTCTCCTATTTCAATTTATTACTGCCGCAAAACGGACAAGGTTTTAATGTCTGTTCCATATATTTATTCTCCTTTAGTAAACTTTTTGGTAAGGAAATATATGTCCCTACCAGAAATATTCTCTAAATTATTTTCCACCAATAGTCATAAACTTTTTTATAAGAACAGCCTCTATACGTTATACTTTTATCTCTTCTCACAGCACGATTTGCCATCTTTTTATAATACTTAGGCAAATTTCCATGTCCACTTTTAGAAAGCCAGCATCTCTTATATCGTGCGATTTCGCCTAACGTATATGAGCCATTTTGGAAATTCCATTTTTCTGAAGGTTTACCATTTCGATCAACTGGATATACAGGCGAAGGATACCTTTTAAGATTATCAGAAAGAAATTTTAGATGTGTCTTATATTTATTCTCTGAATTTTTCCGATCACGGAATTTTTTCTTCTTATAATCAGTGGCTGTGAGTCTAATTTTTCTGGATGAAAGATGGGTTTCATCGGGAATTTTTTCTATATATTGTGGTGTTTCATTTTTCAATACGCAATATATAGTATTGCATTTTTGATAAACACCAAAATATGGACATCTATCACACAACATATATTTTTCACCACCACAAATGTCTAAAATATTTAGAAAACAGCTCTAGTCCTTCTTTAATTGCTTCATTCCGTCTATCCTGCTCTGTATCTCGATTATTTTCAATCTCTTTGGCCCAATCGTCTATACGAAAATGAAATAATGTTTTTTTATCTTTATCTATTTCTATATGAATGCCATCCGAATAATCATATCTCGGATCATCAACCCACCAATCATCATCCGTAACGATATATTCAAAAGCGGTAATCATCTTCTGTAAAATATCTTGCCACTTATCCATAGTATCTGCTTCATCATAACCAGGAAAACCTAAACTATTTTCTTTAAATTTAATTAGTCTTGGCAATACAAATTTCGCCACAGCATAATCCAAATTCCATAATTCTTTCGGAGCAATATACTGGCCATGTTTCTTGAGCCATTTCTTTCTTGTTCTCTGTCTCATTCTTTGTATTCTCCCAATTCATACAATTCATTGATTTTATTATCCAACTCAGCCACTTCTTGTCTTAATTTATTTGCTTTTTTCTTACTATCTGTTTTAATATATTCAGCCCATTTTTTCTTACGTAAGTTTGTCACTTCCTGGTACAACTCATCGCAGTCTTTTTCATCTACAACTGCCAGCTCAATCTTCTCTCCACAATATGGACAATAATTAATAACATGATTTTCAGTTTCATCCCATTCATCATCCCAATCCTGTCTGTGAATTGTTTCACTGATACATACTCTCGGCATATCATCAGTTCCATAATAACCATAATTTTGATCCCGTAGATCCTCATTGGCAATAACAATTGGATATCTCATAATTCCAGGGCAGCAATATTTAATTGGTTTGTATTTATACGACTCAGTTTGATTAAAATGGATTTTAACAAAATTAATTTTCATATACTTATTCTCCTTTTATATTTTTACTATGTGGGCATGGATTTGCACCATGCATAAGCCGTGCACTGCTCACATTGGAGGGAGTCGAACCCATAGGCGCTATCACCGGATGTTTTTACTCATTGTGCCTGTCTCCCGACCGTCTGTGCGTCTACCTATTCCGCCACCACATAACACATTAATCTAAGAACTCTTCATCTAATCCAGCTTCGATCATAATCTTTCTTAACTTTTCTTCTGGAATAACGTATAATCCAGGATTTTCTTTTTCTACAGCTCTCAAAGCCACTAATCTAAGTACCTTCATCAACTTTTCTTTACAGTCTGAAAATCCCATTTCATAACCAGCCTGCCAACCGTTATCGTAAGAAATCACATCAGAGCTATCTATCATATCTTCCACCTCACTTTATTATTCTCCACAATATACCCATTTTAGATGTGCTGAACTCCAACTATATAGATAATCATCATCTACTAATCCAAAATAGACCACACTTGGATATTTATTTGGAATATATGTAAACTTGCCACCTCTATTATAATATTCTCTAACGGTTTCTAAAATTTCTCCATTTCCTTTCTCATCCCACTTACGCTCAAATCCATAATAAGATTCGTAATATTCAATACAAGGAAAGAAATTTTCCGTTTTTTCTATAAACTGAATCATCTCTTCTTCTGAATGTACAACAGTAAGTGGTTCAATATATTCACATGCATCACAATTGTGAACATATGAACTTAAGCACAAACATTTTGAATTGCCGTTTAACTTGCTTCGTATTTCGCAAATCTGATTTGAACCAAGCTCAGTAGAATGAATACAACTAAAACAAATTTTGTCTGTACTATTTTGATTACTCATAGCCTTGCTACATTCAGTTCTTACGATGTCTCCATTTTGAAGTCTTTCAAATACCGGCTGCAACTTATATCCATCTTCTGTTTTGACAATATCTTTGTACTCATTTAAATAAAAATAAGCTTCGTCTTGTAAAACGTTTCCCATAGTTACCTCGCTCGATCACATTCATTGAAATCTAATAGCATCTGATATTTATATTCTCCAAATCTTTTCTTCCAACGCTCTTTTGCTTTATTGCTCGTCCAATTAAATGGCATCATGTGATAATTAATAAGAAAACAACAATCCAATAACATATCATCTGTCCATACAGGCGGCTTTACCATTTGTGAAAGAATAAAGAAAGATCCTGTGTTTTCATGGGAGTAGTAGTGAGCTACACCATTTTCATCAAAAGTCTGGACCATGATTTTACCAAAATCGTGTAGTTTTGCTCCCATTGCATACCCATTAACATATTCAAGTTTTAATAATGTTTTATGTGGAATTTTATTACAGAACAAGTTATATGCATTCAAACAATGATTATCTAATGTCATATTATGGTATGGAGTTTTCTGATCAAATCCCCACATTGCAAAAAACATTTTAATACTATCCATCTGGTATTTATTCCAACTATCATCTCTATAAACAATAATCTTATCGAAATTTTCCTCATAAAATGGCACTTGGAATCTCATAATCTGTTTATCTAATACTTCATCAGGAACCGGATGTAATCTATCTTTATTATCAATCTTACACTGTTCATACGGTTTTGGGATCAAATAACAGATCTTCTCAATATCCAATCCATTTACTTTCATCATAATTGCTCTGCGAGATTTCATGGTGATGTTGGTTGCATATGCGATTACATTCTTTTTATTCTCTAAATTTTTACGAATCCTATTATGGAAAATTTTGAATACTTCTTCATTCTTCGTCTGGTCTTCTACTTTACCAGTTAATTCTTCTCGAATAGCATCCGATGATACTATTACTGTATTTGGATTTTCTTCTGCTAGTTTCTGAGCGATAGTGGACTTACCACTACCACTCAGACCTGTCATAATATACAGCTTAGGTTTATTCATCTAAAATCTCCTTATGAATGTTTCAGTAAATACTCACGGCTAACATTTTTAAAACTTTTTTGCCCTAAAAGATCTCTATATACGAACCCTTCCCTCTTTACTTTTGGATTAATTTCACTATAACCATCAGCTTCAAGTTTCATTTCTTCCATGGTATGTGGAAGTTCGTAGGCTACATCAATAATTGGCACATGCTTAAAACCATGATTATCGCAATATTCAGCCATCTCCACTGTTCCTGTTCTTGTGCCATCAATAATTAAGTTAAATACATATAAATCGTTTTCTTTTAATTTATACGGATTACTCTGAACTGAACCAACACCTTCTCCTTGCAGTACAACACGGTCATAACCACCAGTAATCGCTAATTCTGTAAGCTTATTCTCAATGTCATACTTATCGGCAAGCTCCCAATAAATATTGCTGTCATGATAGCATTCCTGATCTCGATCAGCCTGTCTTACATTTCGGCTACAAACAATAAATTCAAATTTATCCTTCCCTTTCTTTTTGCGATCAATAGCAAAAGTACAACTTGTGCCATCTAATTTTTCTGTCTTTACCCATTTTTCTGTGCTTTGTAAATAAAATGGTGCATTTTCAATTCTCGTTTCATCAGTTTTAACAATCCACTTAGGGAATTCTTTTGGGTTGTCCTTTTTCTTTCCAAAGAATAAAAAGAGAATTCTCTTTCCCCAACTACGCTTCATTAGCCATCTGAACCATTTTTTCTTTGCGAGATTTTTATGGCGAGCTGCCATAGATTTGTATTTAGAATTTGGATCGACTTTATTAGATTTTCTTGCAATATCATCCGTAGAATAATATGTAATATGTAATTTTTCAGTAACATCTGTACCAATTGGATCATCTGTTACTTCAGGAAATAAAATTGCCGGTAATGCAAGACCCTGACTAATGACATTGAATTTTCCAAGTTTCATCGTCTTAACCTTGTATTTTTTACTTTCTAAGAAAGCAAATCGCTCATCATTCTCAGGACACTTACTGTCAATTTCAATATAAACCGCTAAATCACCAGGCTGGAATTCACCTTTTTTTGCTACACAGATCCATCCTAATACTCCAATTAATTCGATGTTGTCTGCACCTTCAATTGGTTTTACCCATTCAATTTTTTCAATATGTGCTAATGCTCTTTCTTTGTTTTCCAAGTTCCTCTTACCTTAGTAAGTAGTGCGCACTTTATCCTATAGGAACTTTTCTATTTTTTCCTTTCTTCTTAATTTTCTAATTTGTTACCTTTAGCTTCATTACAAGGCTTACACATTGTTTGATAGTTACTAATATCATCAATACCACCTTTTGAGCGTGGTAAAATATGATCTTTTGTCATTAAAATTTCTGTACCATTATCATCAACTGCATATAAATTCAGATGATATGCTTTATCTTGTAAATGTCTTTCTTTTGCAAAATATTTTCCTTCAATTCCACAAATTGCGCATTTACAACCTTTTGTGAAAAAAGTCTGATATCTTTGACTGTTACCCTTAATCAAATCTCCATCGAAATCAATCTTTGCATTTCTCTTATCTTTTTCAAATAGAATGTCTTTTACTTTTTCTCTAACTTCATCAATGGAATATACTTCTTTGCGAATCAAGTCCTCGTGTTTTTGTTTTTGCTTTAGTTTTGATTTGCAAAATTGCTTAGTTAATAAAGCATTACAAATATCTTCATTACTCAAAATAATTAACAAATCTTTTACTGTTTTAATCTGGTTAGGAATATAATCAGAAAGTAAATGTCTATTCCAAACAATCTTAAAAATTTCTGTATCCAAATTTGGCGATAATGGATTATTATTCTTGGGAAAACTTGTATTTAAGAAATCTTCAATAGTTTCATATTTGTCTAATAACTCCTTATCGTTAAAACGATAATGAAATTTAAGACCTTTAAAAAAATTCTTTTTGCTCATAGTGACATCTCCTTTAAAATTTTATTGTCACTTATATATTCTCTCTTTTATTTGGAAATTGTGAGCAGAAACGCTCTTAGATAAAATCAACAAGAAATGCTTCATTCCTGCTAATCAAATAATCCATATCCAAATTGATGATTTAATTCATCATTCCAATAACCATTGATATATTCATATTCCTGCTCGATTAGTTTGTATGTAAAATCTTCTGGCATAGATAAGGCAATAAAATTCATAATAAGTTTCGCACAGTCTTCATCACACTCAATGTAATATTTATCATTATCTTCGTAATATTCTATTCCATTAAAACAGTTAACCTTATCTAAAATTTCAAATGCTGTTTTACTAATACCATCTTCCTCATATTCAGTCCACACCTGTCTCTCGTTTCCATATCCTAACCCAAGACCTGTATAATCTTTATTATGATTAAATGTAATGCCTAACTTTTTACAGCTATCTTTATATGCTTGTCTAATTTTGTGTACATCGTAATTACATTCAAATAAAAAATCCTTTGAAATTCCATGTCCATCATCTGACCAATCACCTAATACTAATTTATAAATCATATTTTCTCCTTCCTAATCACTTGTTTCTTAATTCAATTAAGTTGTATTATTATTCTCCCATCTGATCTACAATACTCTGCAGCTTGTTAATATATATCTGAGCGTTCTTTTTATACTTAAGCTGCTTAATATTGGCAGGTACAAAAGCCAACTTCGATTCACCGAAAACATCATTATTCGAATAAACTTTCATAAACTGGCACATAGTTTCAGCATCAATCCAATCTAAATCTGGCTGAAAACAAATCACATCACCCTTCTGTGGATGCAGTTTTCTAACCTTAATAAGTGTTTGTTTAAATAATTTCTTTCTCTGTCTTTTGTTCATACTGTTATTCTCCTTCGAATATTACTTTTATTGGCTTTATAGCTTCGTCATTTGTTGGTATAAGAAGCACTTTGTCATTTCCAACCTGATCTTTAAATATTTTTGGAGCTTCAACAAATGTAACTCTTTTTGACATATCACTATTCAGCCACTCTTTAAACTTTTCAAGATTTTCTTTTTCAGAAATTGCAGCACATGGACTTACTTTATCTATTAACTCTAAAAATTTTTGTCTTTCATCTTGTGATAACTCCATACTGTTATTCTCCTATTCACTCACTCTAAACACCTTCGCATCACCAACTGCCAAATCTTTTACTTCTACAAAAGAATTTAGATTATCTTTCATAGTTGTAATCAATATCTCATCAAATAAATCTTCCATCATACCAAAAAATCGTACAGACGGATAAAATACTGGATATTCTTTTGAACGGTATTTATTAACACTACCTCTTAATACAGAAAGCCCATGTCTTCTACGCTTGTTGTTATTCCAATGGATAGGATTATCATAAAAAGCTTTCTTCTTTCGTCTGTACTCTTCTAATTCTTCTCTTGCAAGCTTGTCAATCTTTTTTTCTTGTTCCGTTTTCGGATGTTTGCCATTAATAATATTATTAAATTGTTTTCTGACATTATCGTTTACTTCTATTTTTTCTGAATCGCTCATCTTATCATAGTTCATAGCAGCTTCTAAAAATATATTTTTCACTTTCTCACCTACTTCCATAGCCAAATGAAATGTGCGTTTCTTTCTAATGCAATTTATACACCATATATAGCACATATTATATTTTACAATTACTATATATGGTGTATTGATAGGGTTAGTAGGCTATGACACCTACCAACTCTTGAATTATTTATTCTTCCTACGTTTTCCTACGATAAAACCTGCTCCAAAGCATACACCAAGACAGATTACAAAAATACCGATATTTAGTACAATCATTTATTCTTCGCCGCCTTTAGCTGATCTAATTTTTTCTGGATTTCTTCATCCTTCATTTTCTTGTCAAGACGCTTCATCTGAACAGCGGTGGAATTCTCATACGCTACCCTGTTACCATCAGATTCTTCTTTGGTTTTCTTAATTCCATCACGAACCTTTTCCAGCATCTTATCTTCTTCACTAGAATTGATACCAGGAGTAGCCTGTAATGACTTTGCCACTTGAGCTGTTTCAAGAGTAAGTACAGCAGTTTCTTTTTCTGCTTTTAACTCACCAAGCTTTTCAAAAATATCTTTTACAGTTTCTCCCTGTAAGGCAGCATTTTCTTTTAATTCCTTTAAAGCATCTTTGATAATTTCAATTTTATCAGTTACTTCCTGCTGACGCTTTAAATATACTTTCGCACCTTCATCATCATTCTTATCTACACAAGAATTGATATTTAAATCCAACTGCATATTCTCCTTTTTTAAAGAGCGTAGCTGATCCTCGTAATTTTCAATCTTTCCAAGCATCTGAGCATGAATTGCACTTGCTTTCTGGTAATCCTGTTCTTTAGCTTCAATTGCTTTATTGTAATATGCTTTGGCACCTTCTGGTGTAGATGCGTCCTTGGTAATAATCTCATCAGCAGTACCAGAAGCCCTCATTCTAATCCTCTTGCCTGTCTTTGTAAAAAACAATAAAATAACAATAATCGCAATGAAAATTAACCAAATTAATCCATTCATTGTTCAATCTCTCCCTTCATCAATATCAAGTCCAAAATTCTTAAACAATTCTGTCATACCACCGACATAACCTGAACCAAGGGCCTGGAATTTAAACCCATCGCCATATCGATAAAGTCTACCCATTTCTACTGCATTAAGGCTTTCGAACTTTTCATTTTCAGAAAGATCGTATTCCCACTTAGTACCATTTGGATTATCATAATCACAAATAGTCATTATTGCATTATTGACCATACCAAAGTTCTGAAGACGCTGCACTGCTCTAAAGATAGTCAGGCAGATAGTAAAATCAGTTCTATCCTTCGGAAAAGTATCTGCATGTACAATAAAATATTCATCGTAGTGTTTTCCATCAAAAATAATTCCCTGAGAATCATCTCCTGTAAGATTGTCACCAGAATACTCAACCCATGGATAGTCACTACCATCACCATATGTATTGTAATTAACAATATCTTTTGGATAAGTTACCTTTCGGTCACTATTAGTTAAAAAACCATTAATGTCAAAGTCAATATCTGCTTCACCTGCATACCGATTCTGATCCCAATTTACACCAATGAAAAAGTTTTTGATTGCGGTTCCATCATCCTTGGTCATATTGATCTTCTGATTCTTACTCATGTTAATTACGTTTGCCATAATATCTACCTCTTTCTTTTATTTATATTTTTATTATTTGTTCAGCCAATCTTTATACTGTCTAAGAAGCTCAGTATATAATTCTCCGTCTGTCATCTTGTTCATATCTTTTACAGTTGTAAAACCAGTATTGTCATGTACACGACCTTCCATGTTGTCTAATGATTTAAGATATGTAAAACTCTCATTTCCAATTCCAATAAACTGCACGAAAATATTGTAGTTAGATAACTCTTTGATGATCTTATTTGTTTCTGCTTTATCAAAGTTTTCACCATCAGTAATGAAGATAATAAACGCAGGTACACTACTTGGTTCTATATCCTTATAATACTTAACCATATCTTTTAAAACAGGAGCGTAATTTGTTCCGCCCATACTCATACGAGCTTTCATCATTACTTTCTGTACATAATTTTCATAATTATTTACATTTACTGCTGGGAGTCTTTCTTCCTGATTGGAAAATAACCATGATTCTAATTCTCCATTATCATCAAACTTTAAAGCAATTGGAAGTAATCTAATAATAACATTCTGTACAGACCCGTTATAATATAACCTATCCATACTGCCTGAATAATCCATTGCCAATGCTACTCTTGCAACATGCTTAGTCATGTCGATCTTAGATCCTTTCGACATGTCAATAAGGACTTTGTTTAGATTTTCAGCTGACTTAGACATATCAATTACTGATGCTGTCGTATTAACAGGTGTAGACTGCACCTTCTCTTCTACCTCTGTTTTATTTCCTCCAAATAACTTACTAAATAATCCCATGTGTATTTCTCCTTCCTATTTAATTATTTTTTCTTCTCTCGACAATCTTTCTGATTAAATCAACAGGAATAACCATAAATGATAAAATCAAAATGGCCATCCAATGTTTAAAGTCTAAGGCTGTAACCTTTACGAGATTTCCTGCGAAATTGCAAAGTGCAAATGTCATGGCAAAAATTCCTACTGCAATAGCAGAAAACATCTTATTCTTGCCAATACCATTAAATAAATTAATATGTTCAGTACGGATATTAAAACCATTAAATACCGCCATAAAGCATAACAGAGCAAATCTTGCTGTCATTGCAGCTGTCTCTGTTGGGAACATTTTTGCAATAGGACTAAATGTAATAACACCATATAGTGCAATAAATGTAATCGTACTTAAAGCAATTCTCTTCTTGGCTCCACGAATAAATAACCCCGAACCCTTTTTGATAGGATTTTCTGTCATATATTCTTCTTTTGGTGGCTCTCCGCCAAATGATAACGAATTAAGGGAATCCATAATGATATTTACGATAAGAATTTGTACAGATGCAAGTAATGCACTTGCTGTAATCATAGGATAGATAACACTTAGAATAAGTAAAGAAATGTTAATCGGTAACTGGAATTCCAAGAACATCATAATGTTATGCATAAATGTTCTTCCCAGTTCTACCGCTTTTACAACACTTGCAAAGTTGTCATCTGTAAGAATAATATCTGATGCCTCTTTTGCTACATCAGATCCGCTCTGCATTCCAAAACCGACATCTGCTCTCTTTAATGCCGGACTATCATTTACACCATCGCCTGTCATAGCAACGGATCTTCCAATCTCCTGCGCCAACGTAACAAGTCTTAATTTGGTATTTGGTGAACATCTGGAAATAACTCTTAATGAAGGAATAATCTGTTTTACTTCATTATCTGTCATGGCTTCAAATTCATCATTGGTTAAAGCTACATCTCCGTCTTTGTAAATTCCACACTCGGCGGCTACAGCTCTTGCAGTTTCGATACAGTCACCTGTAATCTCGATTACTTGAATACCGGCTTTATGAGCTGTTTCTACAGCTGCTGGAACCTCTGCTCTAACAGGATCAACTACGCCAATTACTCCTAAGAAGATCATATCATCTGGTAATACATTCTCTATAAGAGGACTATTAGAATATGTAAGTGCGATACACCTAATAGATCTTTCTGTCATAGATTTAATCTTTTCGCATAACTCTTCTTTTTCATTTTCATGAAACGGAATAGCTTCTAAGTCCATCCAATGTGTGCAATGCTCAAGTAATTTTTCAGGAGCGCCTTTATAATATGTAAATGAGTCACCCAAACTATACTTACTCTCAAAAGCAGAGTATTTATTCTGGCTGTTAAATACCTGTTTCTGAATTAAAGGATTTCTTTTGCAAATATCAGTATAATCATCAGGATTAACCAGGCTTAAAACTGCTCTATCAATTGAATTACCACCTGTAATATTATTCTCTGAATCAAATGTAGCACTGTTATTTAAAGAAATATTTGCTTTAATAACCTTCCATAAATCAGAATTCTTATCTACTTCACTACCAGTTCCGTCAATAATTACTTTTGGAGTCATAATGCCAGTTGTAAGGGTTCCTGTCTTATCAGTACAGATTAAATCAACATAGGCAAGTTCAGGAATTTTTCCAGGATTTTTTGCAAGAATATTAAATCCTTCCATTATTTTGACATTCTGTTTAGTGACAAGTTTTACAATTAATGGAAGTCCTTCAGGAACAGCTGCTACAATAATAGTCAAAGCCACTGAAAAGTTCTGAGCAAACTTCTGAATGATGTTTAACACTCCACCGCTAAAATATTCTCCAAAACCTACATTTAAGATGCCTGAAATAGTTAATACTGCAAAGGTAATTACTGCTGCGATCGTTCCCCACTTAGAAATAAAGTCACATAGATTATCTAACGCAATATCTAATGCAGTCTTAGGTGCTTCTAATGTTTGCATCTTAACTAATGTATCGCCATTAACAGTATTGATGCCAACGTCTGTAACAATCATCTTGCCTTCACCGCTCATAACTGTAGTACCAGCAAATAAGCAATTCTGATTTGTATAAGCTGATGTAGAAGTTGTTTTAGTATGTATGTAATCAAGAATTGGAGTCTTTACACACTCTTTTGTTTCTCCGTTAATAGCTGCATTATTGACGGAAATCTTTCCATCTACTAAATACCCATCAGCAAAGATTTCTTGTCCCATTCCGACACAAACTAAATCACCTACTACCAAATCATTCTTGTTGATAGTCTGTACTTTTCCGTCACGAATTACATCACAATATTTCACTGAACTTCGTGCCATCAATTCTAATGTTGCTTTTTGAATACCCAAGTTCATTTTTATACCAAGGCTTGTACAAATTCCAACTACAATTGCGATCATAAATGGATCACTTAAATCCAAAACTCCAAAACCTGCTAAAACAATTTGAATTGCTGCCAAAATTAAAAGAAGTGAAATCGTATGATCTCCAATAGTTGCATCTTTCGCATAATCATACCATCTTTTAATTGGCGGTTCTGGTAATTTGTTACTGCCGTGAAGTTCTCTACTCTGTAGAACTTCTTTGCTACTTAAACCTTTCATCATTTGTTTATCCTTTCTTTTTATTGTTTATTTGCATGAGTTATAAATGTTTTGTAAATATCGAAAAATCATTTTTTCTGGAAACGTAATACATGTAGCGATGTCAAAAATTTGCATAATAATCATGAGGCCACCTATAAAAAATATAAATACTGCTCCTACCTTATAAAGACTGGCAATCTCATTATAATCAGTATGTTTTTCTTTCTTATATTCTTCCGTATAATATTTTCCTTTTTTTAATAAACATCTTCCGACCAACAACAACGCAATTCCAATCACAATCCAGATAATACTTGTCGTAATTTCATATCTAACATATTTATTACATAACTGCTGAAAATACGGTAAAACATTCGAAGAACTCCAATCTACTGCCAGTCCAAATTTCTCGGTCAAAGCATCCAAAATCTTAATTACCTCATCCGACATATTTTCACCTCTTTTCTTCCAATGAAACGATCATTTCAACATAATTTTTGCTTCAAAAAACCCTTTATTTAAGCCATTTTTTAGATGTTAATTTTTTATTTTTCAACAACTTCAAACTCATATACGGAATTTCTCGTTTCTACTACAATCTTTTCATTTTCAAAAATAAAATCTTCCACTGCAGATGCAACAAGACACTTATCGGTCTGATCATCCCATAATAAGAAAAATGATCCATGAACTTTAACAGAGTGTTGATAAATCCATTTACCAGACATAGAAGGATGATTCTGTTTTAATTCTTCCATAAATTCTGTTTTCTCATTACCGTCTTTATCTTTAACTGAAATGATTTTTAACTTCATATATTTATTCTCCATTTCCAACAATATTTTTAATGTCACGTAACATTTCAAGAATCTCTACTGCATTTCCACTAAACATATTGCCAGTGGTTTTAATCTCATACTGCCACTTGTTTTTATCAGAAACGGTGATAACTGGAATACTGCCGTACAAAACTGTTCCTGCCGGTATGCTCCATGCTGGTGTATACCATGATCCTTTGCAGTGCCATTCATTTTTAAGAACCTTTAATTGCTGCTGGCAATTCTTGTTATATGATCTCATGCCAGCTCTATTAACAGGATATACTCTCGGATACTCCACGCCTTCGATGTATAATGGCTCGAACTTATTTATAATAAGTAAGACTCCATCCATGACTCTGTAAATATCCTGGTATTCCGTCTGTGCTACTGTTTTCATATTTCAACTTTTTCTCCTCATAAATTTAATCTATTTCTTTATACGGCTCAGGTAGTGGCATCCATGCCTTCATAGTGCCACCAATTCTTCCCCAATACCAAGATCCAACTTTGTTACTCATACTTATGTAATATATTCTCTGAACTTTCGTAACAACACCACAGTCTGTAGTAACCAGTACATTAATTGTTTTCTTACCTTTATATCTCTCATCATCTTCTGGCATATGACCAGGTTCGCATTTAATCCATTCCAATTCTTCTTACTCCTTTACATTAACTCGCAGAAGGTAAATTTCTTACCACAGCTACATTGAATCTCTCCAATGATTCCAATAGATGTAGGAATGAAAATATAACTATAATTACCGCCAATACAACCATGTAACTTCATTCTCTGATCATCAGTCACAATACCATGAGCTTCTGCTTCGTGTTTCTTTTTCCATTCTTTAATTGCTTTCTGCTCTGATTCTGAGATGCCAAAACCTCTTCGTAAATCATTTCTAGCTTCTTCCAATTCAACTTTCATTCTTTGAAGTTCAGAATCTTTATATACTGCATCTTTTAATTTCTTATTCTCTTTTTCAAGGTATTTAATCCTTGTAATCTGATCAGCATCACGCTGTTTTAAGGCAGCACAACACTTATCAATGTTGTAGACTGTAATACCGTTTGTATAATATTCACCCATGAAATTACCTCAATTCAATCAGATACTTAATAGTACATTGCTCTTCTTTGTAAACAATAATCTCATCATTACGCAGCATATCACCAGCATGAGCGTGTAAACAATTTGCGCCAGAACAAACGGATTGAAGTTTACCGTAATCAAAGTTGTAGTATTTACTATCGAAGGAATACACATCATACGGCTTACCATAAGCTACATCCATTAGTGCCATAAAGCCAAAATTGGAATCACCTCTAACCCAATAGCTTCCACTCAAACTGGTATAACCAAGAGATTTTCTAGCTTTTGGTGCATAATAAATACCATATCCAAACATCTTGCCTGTAATAACAGCATTAGTAGGTTTTAAGACAAGACCACTATTGATGATGGACCACCAATTTTCATTCCTACTACCATGGAACAATAACTTTGTCTCCGTAATATTATTCTCTTTTACAAAATCATCAAAACGTTTCTGTGTCTTAAGGTTTTTGACTTTCCATGCTTTATAGAATTTATCAGAACACGATCCAAGTGCATCTTTAATAACAGCAATATCCTTTTTATCACATTCTTCGAATACCAGTCCTAACTGCTCAAGAATTGTATTCTTGATTTTTACATCATTTTCCGCTTTTGTTTCTTCAATGACCTGTTTCTGTACGACCTGTCCTTTCATAACATCGAGCAGATCCTGTTCTTTTTGAATAATCTCAGAGAAATTATTGCTAGACTTAGCAAGATAATCTGAAACGTATCCCATTTTTCTAGGAATAACAGTAAAGAGTTTTAACAGAATATTATTAAATTCTTCAACTTCTTTAATATCAAGTAAACTTGTCAAAACATCTTGTGCTTCATCCACCATTGCCTGAGTTACTTTATTAGAAGAAATCGTATAATTGTCGCTGATAGCTTTTCGTGCCATTGCTTGTAATCGTTCTACAATCTCAGCAATAACTTTATTTTCAATTTCTTTATATTCTGAGTTCTTAGGTTTTTCAACCTGAATTAAGTCTTCTACAAGTTCACTCTGATCAACATAGCCTTTGCGAAGTTTTTCTTTATATTTTGATTCCCACTGACTCATAGAATACTCTCTACGTTGTGGACTACTTCCTACCCTTCCGTATTCAGCAGTCCAACTATCTCCATGAGGAATCTGTTTATAATATTTATTATTATTCGCAGAAGCAGTGACCATCACTAAATATCTTGGTTTGATCTCTGCCATATATTCTCCTTATAATGTACAAACTAAAATCTCAATATCAGTATCAAAAAATACATCCTCTAACATTTCATATACTCGATCCCATTCAAGCTGATCGAGGCCACACCCAATACGTGGCATTGCGATTTTAGTGATGTCATATTCTTCACAATAATCACACATATCCACTAAAGTATCATATAATGTTTCATATATAGGTTTGTGATAGCAACGAGGCTTTGTAACCAGATTAAATACGTTGTCAATGAGTAATGCTTTTCCTACATTATCGTATTTTTCTCCTTCTGGAATTGGATACTGACTATGTAATTTATATCTCATGTTATATACATCTACAAACTGCTTTGCAATACCAGCACCTAACGCATAATCACCACTGATACAATGGGCTAAATAATAACCCTGTGGTACTGTAAATAAATCTCTCTGTTCTTCTTTAATATTCATATTATTTTCCTCCTATGAAATAAAACTTTCATCTTGTTATTATTTTTCTTTTTAAAATTTGATAGCATTTTGGATTTTCATCATTATCTGTATAATCTGCTACATACGGATCAATACATAAATTTTCAACCAATTCAAAATCTGATTTTGAAATCTCTTTAAAATATTCTTTCTCTAAAAATGTAGGAAGCATTTTTAAATTAATTTCCATTGTAGAAAATCCCAAATATAAATTATATGTTTGAACACTAAAATACTTTCCATCAAAATTTTTAATTTTGAATACATGTTCTTGAGGTTGTTCTTCTGGCAATTTTCTCTCATAGTATCTTCCTATATAATCTTCAAAATTTTTATTCATAATATGTGCCTCTTTTTATTTATTCTCTGTTTCTTCCAAATTCTCTCTTGAAAATAACTGACATGCGATTCCACAATCTTCCATTACTTCCAAATCCATACGTCCACGATTGGGATCAAGTTCATCCAGAAATACACCTTTGATACAGCTATGACCAATTTCTCTTTCTTGTTTAGCTCTACGATCAAAGACTTCTGGGAAATCTACTCGAATTTTATTCCAGTAGCCCATGCCACCTTTTATACACCCAACGCAGTTATTGTTAGGATAACCTAACTCATACATCATTGGTCTCTTTAATCCAAGTTTCTTTGCCAATGCATGACAATCTTCTTTCGTAAATTTATTCTCGATTAATGGAAATTCATGGTCATAATCTGTCATAGTATTCACTAGACGATCAGCTCTACGCTGCTCATTCATATCGTATCCCCATACATAAATATGGTGATCTGGATGTTCTTTCTCCCATTGTTTACGCACTTCTTTCTTTAAAAACTTAGTACAAGGCGCACCATATGGTGTATTAATACAACGAGTTTTCATAATCACATCATCAACATCTTTAAATCTGGTAGATTGTAATATCGTAATCTTTCTACCAAGAAGTTCCTCGCAATCATGCAAAAATCTCAGACTATCAGGATGCTGATTAGGAACGTGAGTATAAATAATCTCATCTACATCCTTTGCTAAATAACATGCTACGAAACTACTAATTCCTGTACTAAACCAACAAACTTTCACACCAGCCACAAACCAAAATCCTTGGTACGCGGCAATATAACAATCGGCTTGGATGCATTATTAAGTGCTTAGTGAGGCACAGCCACTCCGTTCTACTTTACGTTATCATTCACCAGACTAATCTGATAACAACCTAGTTTCACTAGGATAAGGTGTTCTCCTCTCTTGTTATATTGTTTTTCATTATTTAATTTCCTTTAATACAATTCTCTCTCACACTCACAGTCAGGAAAGAACTCTTTATAGTCCTTTACATATTCTCCATAGTCAACAACACCATGTTCCAGATCATTCATCCAGTTAATGACCTCATGCAGAACCCCTGTAAATCGATCTTGACCAGGATAATAAACGCAGCCAACAGAATAATCATCGTAATCTAAGACTTCTACTTGGATAACATATTGCTTCTTTGAAAAATATTTATCCCTCCAAGCTGTCAGATGCATATATGGTCTTCTGCAGAAGCAGCCTTCCCAATACAAAGCCATTCATATTCTTTCTTCTGACTACGAGTAGATCTTGCTTCTATCTTCATATTTCTCCTATTCAGTTGTTTTATATTGGATTTTCTGAGCGAAATGCTTATGATATTCTATAGAATTATTCTCTACTCAACTATGTATTTAAATGATAATGGACAACCAAATTCTAATTCACCACCAAAACAATCTTTGTTATCTAACAAACATTCATACTCGCTATAACCTGTGTCATATTCATAATATGAACGTTCACAATATTCACAACTGCTTGTATCATTCTCAAAAATTTCTTTTTCCATATTCTATGCCTGCTTATCTGCGATGCATTTAATATTGTTCTCAATCTGTCTGTATGTATCATTCGCACTAAGAATACTTAATACGGCATTAGATAACATGGACTTGGTAGAATTATCAAAAGTTTCTTTCATTGTTGTATTTACCTGCTTGCGGATATCATCCATAAATGCATCTAATTCTTTCTTAATCATCTCATTAGGATCAAACTGACGAGAAATATAATCTTCAAAAGTTACAGACTCATAATCGTCACTATAAGAACCAGATCTACCCTTTTTCTTCACTTTTAACTGACTTGAAACCAACTTTTCCTTTAACTGCTGTTTAATATACTGTTCTACTGTGTATTCCTGTTCTGGTTCATTATCCCAATAAGATCCGCCAACTTTAATCTTCTTTGTTGCAATATAATCATCAACGAAACGCTGGAAATTCTTGGAAACCTGTGTATTGATAGTATCTTTTATTAAATTATCAGCAGTCTTTTTTACAATATCAGCAATCTGTTCTTTTACAACATTTTCAAGATTTTTTTCTAATGTTGTCTGTACTATATTCTCAAGATTATCCAACTCAAGTGTTATTTTCATATCGTTATTCTCCTTTATCTTTATTTGTTATATAATTTATCTTTGATACTACCCTTTAAAGTATCGACAATAAAATCAATATTTTTCTGATCATCGAACCAAGTTTCAATTAAATCATCTAAGCGATATGTGCAGGCATCAATATCAGAAATTTGTTCTCTAATAGTTCGTCTCAATTCATCTCTAATCATATAGTCAATTTCTTCATTTGTAATCTGATTGGCAACTTCGCGAAATCTGTCTGCCAACGGTTTTAAAGAAATGTAATCTGCTGTCTGTTTATTCATTTATTCTCCTTTCGTATGAAAACAAAATTTCAAATTTCTTTTAATTTTCGATCTACTATAATATCAAAATCATGACTTATATCATTCATAAATTGTTCTTTGCAATCTTGAATATTCTTCGCTTCAAATTTAATAATTGTTCCATTATTAGGCTGCATATCTATCCTGTAGATTCCAAGGCCTTCGTATTTTATGTCTTTTATTTCCATTATCCTTCCTCGACCTCTTCGATCTCAAACGGTTGATCTTCATAATCTACATCGTCCAAACTATAATCATCTAACACAAAATCGAGGTAGTCTGTATAACCTTCATTTTTCAATTTATTTAATGCATCTTCTTTTGATGCCGCTTCAATGATTGCTTCTCTATGACCATATCTCAGATATCCCTGCACATAATTCGCTTCCTGTCTTACCTTAAATTTCTTCATCTTTATTTTCTCCATTTAAAAATTCTCTAATATCATCCATCATCTGATCTGCTTCGTTTAAATAATATCTGTGAATGTTGTCCCCATCATAATACTCAAAATATGGAATTGGTTTTTCTCCATTATTATCTTCGTATACAAATCCTAAATTTGAGTAAGCATCAAAATAAACAGATATATGTTTCCCTTTATATTCAATTGTAAATCGAATAATTGCTCCACCAAAAGGTGGAATAATTCTTACATCCCATTCTTTATCAAAATGAAATGCAGGTAATTTTGTCATCCATTCTCGATAATTTAAGATTTGTTCTGTACGTGATAAAATCAAACTATCTCTTACACTTTCTTTTACATTCATAAGCATTTCTCCTTTAAACTAAATCTTTTACTACTCTCTCATTTACGCTTGCCATGAATTCATTTACAGCTTTATAATCCGGATTTTCTGGTAAAGTCGTAATCCAATCTCTTATCCAGTTCGTCCACTAATTCAAAGAATTCAGGAATCGGCTGATCATTATTATCAAGATATTTACCGTTGCGAATATCCATCAATAAGTCATGTTCTTTTCCTCTGTATGTAACAATTTTTTCATTCTCTAAAATGTCAAAACACATATAATAAAGACGAACTAAATGCATCATGTGTTTTCCTAGTTTTCCATGTTCGATAGCATTCTGATTACGCTTCCCAATCTTCGCATAATCTTTTACTACACAGTTCATTTCAGACCACATTGCTTTATAATCTCTCAGTGGATAATGTTTAAAATTCATATCCATGAAAATTTCTGTATTATAATCTTCTTTATCTGACTTATCAATATAGAGCTTAAGTGAATCTTCTGGATAATAAGCATATTTGCTAGGAAATGTATATACGGCATTCATAATACTATTGAGAATATGTTGTTCTCTTTCTTCTTGCCCTACTACTCTTGCCGCCTTATTACTTAAACGCCGAAGCTGCTGGTTCGCATAACCACCAAAAGAATACACAGCTTTCCTGGATAAAAATAAATGGGCATTATCTAATAATTCCTGACCAATCGGTGTTACGTATAAATAATGCTCAGGCTTTAATCCTAACAACTCAATAGTATTAGGATTTACATTCAGTAATAACGAAACTAACTTATTGAACGAATATATTGTTGTATCAGTCTGTTCATTTACGAACTGTTCAAAATTCGGATTAGTCAAAATATCCATCTTGCTATTTAAGGCACAGCCGCGGCAATCCAAGTCCGAATTCTCTACATTAGTGCCATAGGCATAACTACCACCCAAACCAAGAAGAATAATATTCTTTCCAAGATGCTCATTGGTTCTTAGAAAATCATATTCTCCACTACTGACTTTTTTCTTAATCTCATCAATCATATATTCACCTATTTATTCTCTTATTTATGGAAATTTTAAGCGATCTGCTTCAAGAAATTTTATTTAACTGCATAACAATCAGACTTTTTATCATAGATACCAATTATATCATCTACATTGGCAAATCGTATTTTTGCTCTTTTACCTCTAATCATACAAAGGCCAGAATCGTCTACCTTTCTAACTTTACCATGCAATACAGGTCTCATGCCTTTCTGACGAAATGCCACCCATTTATCAACAAAGTAAGAGTTTGTGCGAATCTTCTCATAAAATCCTGTCTGGTGTGTTTCAAAATTAATATTTCCTTTACCAATTACACTAACTTCGTCATCAATAATTTCAAAGTTTACTTCTCCATCAAAATCCTTGATCAATGTGGTTGTCCATGGTTTGGTAATATAATCATCATAGTCTGGATTATACTTCAGAACTTCATCCAGAAGAAATACTGCCACCCCACCTACATCGGCGCAAAATTCTCCAAGTTTCTCTTTGGTATCAGAGTTATAAGTTGTACAACTCCAATCACCATATAAAGTATCACGACTAATATATGTATGAATTCCAAGGACTTCCATATTTTCACCTAAATTAGACTTTTCTCAATCATCCTTATTTAGCTCATAATACTTATTCAATGCTTCTTTGTATTTCTTATTGCATTCCTCATATATCTTAGATACATAATGTGTTCTTGGATGTTTCTTACGATATTCAGGATCTGTATAGCCCAAAACTTTATCTATCTGTTCTAGCACCTTTATCATTTCTGGACATTCTTTGCTAATATCAATTACTTCTCTCACTGCATCAGGATACTTTTCAATATCTGTCCCATAGGTAAAATAATCATCTCTTTTCGGATATTCTCCAACTTGCTCTTTTTCTTTACAGATATAACACGGATCTGTGATGATAATATCTCCTTTAAATCTCATCTGTTTACCTCCAATATATTTAAAACATCTTTATCGGTTAATGGTCTCACCGTGCCATCAGATTCTTTTATCATTGGTTTATCGTACTTATCGGAAAGTTCTACATTATATTTTTCACATAAGCGATAGAATAAATTTCTGTCAAATGGTTTACTATCTACCATTTTATTTCCCACCTGTCATTAACCACACTGCGATAATTAACATTGCCATTAAAATTGCTTCGCCTAAACATATTTGAACTTTTTCTTTGAAATCAAAATCGTAACCACATATAATTACAACAAAAATTGTTACAACTAATGTTAATAACCAATATCCTACAAGCTCCATACTGTTATTCTCCAATCACATTAATCTGGCAGCTTTTCATGACATCCAATGCAGCTTTATGTTTCTCTGGTGTAGAACCTGCACAACAGCTTGCATCTACAGTAATATCAACTTCTGGATAAGTAGCTTTAAGGATAAGTGCATTCGAGATCACACAGATATCGCTACATACGCCAATTAACTCTATTTTATCGTTTCCTGATTTATAATAATAATCTGGAAAGATTTCTTTCCAATCTGCGTATCCAAAAGAAGTTTTATCTATAAACTTATAATTGTCTGGTGTAACTTCAATTCCAATCTGCCAACCATCCGTATCTTTAATGCAATGCTCAACAGGAAGTTTCTTTCCTTCAGCTGTATCAAGATAGAACATTCCATGCGTATCTCTTGTAAAAATAATTTTATATCCGTTCTTTCGATATCCTTCAATTTTCTTCTTTACATTCGGTACAATTGCCTGGGCTTCAGGTGTTCCTAATGATCCTGTAATAAAATCGTTCTGCATATCTATAACAATTAATGTCTTCATAATCTTATTCTCCAATCACAATCCATAATTTTCGCTTTTTGCTTACTTTTAGCCCATCCATAAAATCTAAATGGTCCAAAGTGACTACCAACTGTGGCTTATTCCTACGGATCTCACTGATAGACGGATAAATACCAATATCAACAAGAATTCTCGGCAAGAATCTCTCTTCTGTGAAATAAGTCTTTTCTTTTTCTACTTTATTCCAATCGTCTTTATCTGCCGCAAACAGCTCTTGCGGATCTACAACCGGCTTTCCTATTACTATATTCTCTACGTACATTCTATTTCACCTCAAAATTGTTTTCCTTCTGGGTTATACCTCTCTTGTACTTTTGTAAAATTCGAGATACAATTTTCGAAAGATTCTTCTGGCGTATCACCGTAACCATAAATGCTAGAACAACCAAGGTCACGACTCATTACCCTATAATATGTTTCCCACGAATATTCTTCATTAAAAAGTATATTTGTACGTCTTGTAGCATATTTCTCTTCTGTTTCTCTCCAAGGGCTATTCATATACATAGCCCATTCTTTTAATTTTTCCTCTGGTATTTTATTCTTATTTTTATCATAAAAATCAACAAAGTTATCTGTATAATAATAAACTTCATCCTCGGTATCATACATACCTGCGATTTTCATTTCTTATCACCTCTCCATGAAACACGTAATTCAGCAATCAAAATTAAAGATAATTCGTATATCTTCTTCTGTACCACCATCAGGAACAAGTTTTTCTAACGCTGGAATTGTGTTTTCTAAAAAATTGTCACAACACTCTCTATATGTAATTGATTTAAAATCCACTTGTACATAATATTTAACACGATTATTCCTACTGATGGTTTTATTTAAAATCTTATCCATCGTATCTGCCGACACTACAACAATATCCCAACCAGAAACATTGCCAGACCAACTATCTGGATTCTTTCCTGTTCTTTTCATTTCTATATACTGAGCTTCACTAATAACACCTACATGAATGACTTTCTGATCCCAATCATAATCTTTCAATTCCTTTAATGTATAATATGAGTTTGCATATCCATCACCCCATAAAAGTTCTTTTACTTCAGCAGTAATATCTTCTGGCAGTCCTTTGGGCATACTAATTGGATTAAACCCATAAGAAGTCTTACATCCAGCGAAACCAGTTCCATTTCTTACATCTGCAAGAATTGCAAATAAATCATAATTTCGACTATCATAAGGTCGATCAGTATATGGTCGATTCCATTCGTCAATTACTCTATCTTCGCGATACCAAGGATTTTTAAATACACTTCCTACCTTTGTCCATTTTTTATTTTTACGTACTTCTGCAAACATAGTAATATCTGTTCCCATATTTATTCCTTTCTCTTAATCAACAAATTCAATCTTCTCTCCTACAAAATGTGCCAGTTTTTCATTAATATCTATTGGATATTCTTCAATAACATAATACTCAGTGTCTACAAATACCTTCGTAATAATATTCTCATCATTAATCCAAATTCCACCCACAGTACCGCCAGGAATTCTAATTGCAAGACACTTGTCCTTTATCATTGAATTATCGGCCAGAATATAATGCTTCCAGTATTGATCTAGTGATAATCCAAGAAGCTTATCTATTTCTCGTGTTAGATCACAATAGTATTCTTGAAGACCTGAGCGATTTTCGTTTGGAAATCTATTTGTTAATAACATAATCTGCTCCTTATAAAACCAACATTTAATCGGCTTCTGTTTTCATATTCTTTTCATGCCATGCATCTAAAGTAACCAATAGCATTTCACCTTTTTCGGTAAGCCAACAACCTGTGATACTACTACCATGCTCTATGAATTCATGTTCATCTAAAATATACATCATGAACTGAAGCAATCCAAATTGATTGTTGTCATTGTCCTCAACATGTAAATCTCTTTTATACCTATTAAGAACTTCGGTATATTCAAGTTTATTTTCTCGCCAATCCTGACGAATATGTAAAAATTTTCTGATTACTTCATATGTATATTCAGGGCGTCCACAACCACATAAGTCTAAATCTTCATACATCCAATAGCTCATAAGTGGTTCGATTAATGATTCTTCATACCAGTCTTCTCTGCAACCATTAACAACAATATAATTTGGCACCATAAGACAGTCTGGATTATTTTTTACTATCCATTCTGCAATTTCACTTAATCTCATATTTTTACCTCAATCTAATATCTTCTCTTGTCTCTCCATCAGAATAATATATATTCCAACCTTTAAATAGGCTAATCAACTCTTCGTCATCCCAGTCACATTCATTGCAGTGCATAAGCGCTAATGATTTCTTATTTCCAAAATCTCCTACATCCTTACTGCATCTGTTATACAATTCTTTTAAATCTAATGTTCCATATCTCAATGTATCCTGGAATGGATTTGGTATATTAGTTTTATCAAAAATATATTTGTTGATCTGATTTTTATCACACTCTGATGGAAATTTTCCTGTACCATGCCGTGTAAGATATGCACGAGACACATAACAAGTTTCAATGTTTATCTCTTCATTCCATTCAACATTTTCAATTATTCTCTTGGGATTTTTAATACCTGTATTAGATGGTGTTAGATGTGGAAAATATTCTGTGTTATTCTGATCAAGCAATAAACCTTGTGCAGCTTCAAATACAATATTATCAAACTGATTTAAGAAATAATTATCTGATATAGCCAATGAGTGATTATTCATAAAATCCCAATCATCTAAAAAGTGTTCAAATATACCATTATCAAGGAATATTCTTGACCATTCATCTGTTAATATAATATTCTCTCTTTCAAATTGTTCTAAGTAATATTCCCTGATATGATCATCTACATCAGTTATACCAGCTTTATATCTTTTGATAGTTTCAAAAATTCCCAAGCCACAACTACCATGTTTATTTTTCCCACGATTTTCCTCTATAATCTGATTTGCCATCATATCAAAAGGTGTAGTCAACATACAATCTTGATTGATATAAACATTTGGGATATATCCTAATTTCATCAACTCATCATATTCCTGCTTAAAAATAATTGGATTAACAATAAAATCCTCAGATAAATATGTACTTGCATGAGTGAATGTTCCAGATCCAAAATGATGAAAGACATGTCTGATTCCACCAGGCGTTGTTACGGTATGTCCTCTCTGAGCACCACCATTTGAACAAACAACAATACTATTAGGTTTCTGTGAGAAATAATCTGTCATTAATTCTTTTCCACAATCTCCAAAATTAGCACCTATCACAATCTTAATGTCTTTCATCTCTTAAATCTCCTATCCTACCAAGTAATTCCTTCTGAATTAGAAGGTGTAGTAACTATATCTGTAACATTATTCTCTGCTTCACTAACAATAATATCTACAATCTCATTTGTAATACTATCCATAGTTACTCTTCTAAAGTGTGTATCATCAAGATACTTCTTGTAAGACTTCTCAATTTCTTCTTCATCCCATCTGTGAGTATGATTTACATCTAAATGATAAATGTTAAACTTCTGAGAAGCCTCTTCGTATAAATCCTTAGTCTCTACATCAGACTGAAGATTATCACCTGTTACCTCTGATAAACCATGACCTCTACCCTTAAATGGAAGATATGGATTTAACTGCTCATCTCCCATTGTAATAATAATTCCTTTTCTTCCACGATTTAAACAATCAAGCTTTGTGTGACGAGAACCGAAATACCATGCTGCTGTATAGGATTCATAACTGTTTCCACCACCGCCAAATTCAAAATAAATCTTGTCAAGTTGTTCAGCAATACGAATATCTGATTCAAACTGTGAAGCCTGAATTGGACAGCTATCACAAGCCAAATCACCAATACCCATGATAAGGAACTCAACATCTGTAACCTTTTCATATAACTTAGTCATAATTACATTTAACTTCTTTGCCACTTCAACAGCAGTCTGTCCCATAGAACCAGTTACATCAAGTGCAAGAATAACAGGAATTGTGTTTGGATGTTCCTCTGTATCGCAACACTCTCTAATGACATTCTTAGGATCAAGTGCAGAATCAATATTCCTTGCCTTAAACATATCCTGATTAGAATAAGAACCGCTAATCATACCATCCGTTGAAACACTCATACCTTTTGTTGTTGAATAACTTACATAACTATCTCTTGTCCATGAACCACATCCCATATTATGCATCCTCCTCTTCTACATCTTCATCATTTTCTGTATCAACGTCCATATCAAAATCGAATAATCCGTCAAACATATTACCCATATTACCACCCATCATCATAAGTGGAAGCATAGAACTCATACCATTACCACTCATCATACTAGAAGCATTTCCATCACTCTTCATCATCTGAGACAGCATCATATATTTAAAGATATTATTTGTGCCTTTCTTTCCCTTAAGAATATCACTGCCAAACATAGATACAATCTTTCCATAGAAATATGTATTACCCATAAAAACATGTCTTTCTGGAAGAATAGTTTCCACAGTAGAATCTTCATAATTAATAACTGTAATTTTAGTTTTATCTGCTTCGATAACACATTTGGGCTTACCATTAACCAGGATAATATCTCCTGCTTCTACTTTATTAGTTGGAATAACAAAGAAAAACTCTTCACCAATATCAAATACAAAATTGCTACAGTTTGTAAGTTTGCCAGTCTTCACATTGTATGTTTTATATCCATTTGATGTTTTAACTGCAATGCCACCATTCATGGAAAGTCTACACATACCACTTCCTACTTTACCAAACATACCGTTTAAAAAATTGTTCATCATAATCATTTTCTCCTTTTATTATATTAAAATTTGTTTTTTACCTTTTTAGACACATCCGCCACAGCTACTATGTCTCCAATCTTCCTCATTGATTGCATAAAATACACACTTCTGAATATCTTTATCTGCAACGATTTTATTGAGCCAATAGCCATTGACTTCGATCCAATCTTCACATCTCAGACCATCGTTATAATATTCCCATTCTTCACGATAATCTTCATTAAAATGCCATTTTCGATATGATTTATATGTATTCATGTCATCTTTTCTCAGATCTTCTGGAATCTTATCTGAAACGTCTCTTCCATCTACTTTTAATGTCCATTTGCCATGGCACAAACATGGATATCCACCGCTCCATTCAACTTCTACATTCCCGACTTTACCCATACAAACCTCCTAATGTAAACTATACAATGCACCGCAAAAAACAACTGCACTAATGGAGGCACCTAATCCATATAATCCAGCATTACCTCCACACTTGTTCAATAATCCCATAAAAGTAACATACGCAATAAATCCACAAAGATATAATCCAGAACCAATTAATCGTTTTTTATTTTCTTTCATAATAAGTCACCTTTAAATTCCAAATTAAGCATTTTATTTATTGCTTCTGCGATACTTCTTTTATTGAAATTATTTGTTGTACATTTCCAAAACCAATATACCGCCTCAAGAAACTCTTTATAATTTTCCTGATTGAAATATATGTCATTATCTACTTTTTCAGCGTAATTTGCGGCCAACATATCGATCAATTCTTTATCAGTATATTTTCTCTTCTCCTGATGAAACTCAGATTTCTTCAGGTCGTCTGGATTAGCAAGTTTGGCTTGTTTCCAATTTACAGTAAGGTTTTCTCCGTCATCTGACCAAGATGTGGCGCCGCTGTCAAATGCAATAACATTTCCATCCTCATTAATCCCAGCAAAATATCTTTTAATCCATTCATCATCTTCGTAATCTCTAACTAAAATCGGTGTATCTACTGGTACTTTACTCCAATCTACATCTTCTGCTGGATCTTTGCATTCAGATACGAGCCATTTCTGTGAATTTAAATCACACTCTTCATTAAAAATACATTCATTGCAAGACGAAATTTTATCACAGCTTGTTACCTTACAATCTTCGGTGACACTAATAACCTTTCCATCATTCCAGATTTTATCGATCTCATCTTTATACTTCTCATAATTCGTCATAACCATGTTCTCCTTTGCTATATTTTTAAAAATAGGTTGATTAGTTATGACACCAACCAACCCTAGTGTATTGTTAATCTAACTCGATAAAATCTATTAATCTAATTCAGCAAGAGCTTTATCCAACTCTTCATCGGACATATTCTCTAATGCAGCATCCTGTCTCTTTGCTTTGATTTCCAGGAGTCTTTGTTTCATTTCCTTATTCTTCTTGGCATCTTCTCTTGCCTTAATCTCTTCCAGCTTAACACCAACAATATATTTTACAATTTCAATCTTCTCGGAAAGTTCTTCATCTTCCTTTGACTTAGTATGCAGAAGACTTTCTTCTTCGGTTTTCTTTACTTCTGCGTTAAGCGCCTTAAACACAGAATCCAGATTGGTTAATGATAAGCTCCAAAGATCAATAACATTTACCATCCCTCTAAATGGGAACTGAAAATTCTCACGGGTTGCTTTTACAAATAATTCGTTGGTTGTCATAATAATATTCTCCTTTATTTTTAAAATTTAATCTTCATAATACGCTCAGTTGCACCTTTTACTTTGATTACAAGTTCCGCTCTCTTAGTCATAGAAAAACCAATACCAGAAAGCTGATTATCAGCATCCTGTACATGACATTTAGCCCCTAATGCTTCAAATACTCTCTTATGTTTCATTAAATCATTGTCAAGGAACTCAAGATAGAATCCATTTGGTTCTTCGTTGTTCACACAATCCTTCAGAAAAAAGAATAAATGTCTATGACCAATTCTATCCTGATCGTCAAAATAGTTTGGGCTATAACTAATTACAGATACAGGAACGAACTGATTTGTATTTACACCCCAAATCTCACGACTTGAAATAGATGAATTGCCTGCTAATTTCTCTTTAATTGAGAAGTTGCCATTGGCATCAAGTGTTACTTCTGCAACCTGAACATCACCACGCACAGGCCGATTGTATTCAAATGCATAAATCTCACCATCAAACTCAATTTCTGCTTTAAATCCCTTACTGCCTCTAGCAGCAAACTGACGTACAAAGAATCTATATATACCTGGTTTCATACGTGACATATCTGCCCATGTAATATTCTCTACTGAAGGTTTACCTTTCATCTGTTCCATTGGTCTAGTAATGTCAATATCAAGCTGCCCACCCATCCTAGACATCTGTGGTTTCCTGCAATTGCTAAAATAGATTTCATTACCATCTGGTTCAATACAATGAGCATCAAGATCGCTATTATCATTTTGCGCCTCATTCCACATGATGGAAAATCTAAGCACACCGTTAACATTACCTCCTGCAGCTTTAACATTCTGTTTCATGTCTGAATCGGTAATATTGCCACTATAGGCCCAGGATAAACCGTTGTTCCATTTAAACATTGTCTTTGCATTTGGATTTACTGGTGCGATTAAAGATACAAAGTTCTTCTCATGCCTATTCTCTACAAATGCCTCGATTTCTTTTGCAGTTGGAAGCACCTTGTCAATAAAATCCTGTGCAGAAATCTCTTCAACTTTAGAGAACTTCTTTGGATTTACAGTAACATCCTTTTCCATCTGTCCAAAAATATCGTCTGCATCAGTCATTTTTCTGGCAGCTTCTTTATTAGAGAACAAAACATTGTTTACAGAAATATCATTCAAAGTAGCAAATCTACGCTGTAAAGAATCCATATAACCAAGCTCAGTAATGGTCTTCTTTGCGTCCTCTAACATCTTTTTAGTGAAAATTGCCTTTGGGCGCTTATAGCTGGCGGGGGCTACAATCTGCTCATATTTTTTAACTGCTAAATCGAGATCCATATCTTCACTGATATTTACAAGCAGAGTTCCGATAGAATGATTTCTAATACGACCAATTGCCATACCAGCCTTAATGGATTTTTCCCAAGTGTACAGAGCCTTATCTGTTGCTGTTGTTAACTTGTCATATTCCTTCTTATATTTCTTAAATTCAGTCAGAGCGCCTTTCCACTCTTCGCTTTTATATAAGGTGTTGGAATTGATCAGCTCTAATACTGTATCAACTGCATCCATAGTGATTTCGTCTAAAGAACGCTTAAACACATTTCTGGTATCACGGAACTGACCTTTGATTTCTTCATTAGAAGAACTCGTGCGATTTACAAATTTATCTGGAAGTTCTAAGAAGAAATGATCCCATCTATGAGCTTTACCATTGATTTCTTCAAAGTTATAATCTGTTCCAATCTTTTTGAACTTACTCAAATAAATATCGGAAACTACATGAGCTTTTACGAATTTATCCAGCGCATTAGCAACTGTCTGATATGTAGGGTCATTTAATTTAAGTTCCCAAATTGTATGCATCTGGTTATCCTTAATAACTACTGCCACGCCAATATTCTTAATAAAATGTCTACAGCAGCTACAATCATGTTCAGTTCTCTCACGGTAGATAGGGTTAGTACCCGCTGGAAAACTGTTTAAATAAGTATTCCACAGCTCATCCTTATCTACTAACACCTCGAATAATTTGTCTGCATCCTTCTGCATTTCATTGAAATGTTCCTGTAAAGCTTCCTTAAACTCCATAAATCCATCCATATTATTTATCTCCTTTTAAATATTTTCCTTTATGATATTTCCCAGCTACATTATGATTTCTTACATCTTTCTCAAATTCTTCTGAATATGGAACTGAATATGCATAAGCTCCACCAAAATACACCTGGCAATCTTCATCCTCTACAATAGGAATAAACACATAAGTTCTCTGAGTGGTCATTGCTGCACCACCCATACTTTCAAAGCCACCACTTGTATTACCCCATAGTTGCGTAAAAGTTTCCATTTCAAAATCATTAATATTATTGTCATCATAATTTTTTAAATGATAAGGAAATTCTTCATGAATTGCTAAAAGTTCTCTTGCAATCTGTATTAAATTCAATTCACCCATTTTATTCCACCTCTCAAAATATCGTTTTTATCTACTCAAATATTCTCTTAATCCTTTCGATAATTCCGGCTTCCGTCTTTATTTTTACAACACTTACTTCATGAAAGCATTTATAATTAAGGTCATGAAGTAATTCCATTAATTCATTATTATTTTTTATACGAATCGTAACTTTAGGATAAATTGATGCATCGTATTTTGTCCTTAGAATTTCAACATTATGTTCGCTCAATACAGAAAAAAATATTCTGCCGTCTTCTGCATAATCCACATATCGTAAAATCGCTTTCATTCATTCCCTCTATTAGTCATCAAAATCAAATTCGCTGAGTAATTCGCTTCCATTTCCCCACCAATCAGGTTTTCCACTATCCTCTTTTGTTGGTTCACATGTCCAGCATTCAATCTCTTTGCCATCTACATCAACAATTGGAGTAGCCCAATTAGAACACCCATAAACATATCCATTGTAATATTCTCCTCTTGCGAAGATTAAACCACTTGTGTTATTCCAATCTTCACGAAGTCCTGCATAAATTACTGAATTTGGATTTTCGTCTACAATTTTCTGAACCTTATTCCAGTCCATATATTTCGTTCTTCCAATTAGTTTTGTAGCAACTGCAGTTGGTCCTAAGAAACCCATTGCAAAATCTGTATAACCTTTCATCTATTTCTCCTCCGTTTTATATCTCTTATCTTTCTTTTCTCTACTTTTCAGAATAAATTTCTTATATTCTTCATACCCTTCAAACCGGATATATTTTCCTTCCATTACATCGAAACACTCTGAATCGTGTGCTAACTCATATTCATTAGATGAGATTACAATATACACTTCCATACCATGCATTTTTGCATCATCCAGGACCATCTGAAAGAAATCCTTCATCTCAATAACATTGTCAATAGAATAGCCTGAATCCATAGCATCTAGTAAAATCCATCTCTCATTAGAGGTGACTTCATTTTCATCTTCTCCTGCAAGTAATCTTCCTAGCCTATTAAACCTATCTCCATTATCACCTGTCTGAATGAACTTTCTCAGTTTCGAGGCAATCTTGCCAAGGTTTATTGTGATGTTCTCACCTTCAGAAGAACACAATGCGGTTGCTCCTAATGCAACATCGCCGTAAAACATACTTTCTCCAATGGAATTATGTCCACCGTCTTTCTCGTTATCATAAATGAAAGTTGGAATGTCTTCTTTCTTAAGTTTTTCACGGATATTGTGGAGCAATGTGCTTTTACCAGCTCCATTGCATCCAACTAATACCGTCACTCCTGGTTTGATCTCAATTTCTTTCTTACGGCATGTAGAAAACCCCTCATCATATGGATCTCGCCAAGTTTTGAATGTTCTACTCATATATTCTCCTTTCAAATTTCTTTATATGTATTTTATATACCTTCTTCAATAAATATCGCTATCAAAAATAAAAACCCTCCGATTATAAAGAAAATAATTGATGGAAAGAAAACAACTATAATTGCAATTTTTGCGATTGCTTTAATCCAGAAATATTTTCTAGGATATATACCAAAAATCCCTTCTGTAATTCCACGACTTGTTACCCTCATCAAGAAAGACATGCCTATAATGGCACAGCCTAAGATGTATAACCATAAAATTATAATTATGATCATTGCTCCCATTTGCATATTCTCCTTCTAAATTTCGATTTCATTATGTATATTATTTTTATATTTCTGTCATTTTATAGACTTCCTAACCTAACATTGGCGCCGGAACGTTGGACAGAGAGTTTTGTACCTATGTAATTTTATAGACTTCCTAAACCCTCAAATCATAGATACATATTACATAGGTTTTGCTGAGTACTTACATAATGTAAAATCTCAGCTTTCGGCATACTGGCATCTTATATACCAGCGGTGTTTCATATTGAGGATTGAAACACACCAAAACATGCCGCATATTTTCATATGATTATGGCGGATGCACCGCCAAATATTAAATTGTTTCTTCTACTTTATTATTCTCACTCGGTTCAGGAATTCCATAATATTTTCTAGCCGACTTTTTACTTGCTTCTGTTGCTTGTCCTTTCTCCATGAATAAAGTAGACATTGCAATATTTCTTGCTGCATTGAAGTCAGCGTTAATTCCATATTTGAATTTCTTTTTATCATGGGTCAAGCAATCTTTGTTATGACAATTAAAGTATGCTTGTCCTTTATCACCCTTTGGTCTATTTTCTTCATGCCAATTTCCGCATACACTACAAACCTGAGACGTATAACATGGATTTATTTTTCTGACTACAATTCCATATTTTGCAGCTTTATATGTAATATAATTTTGCAAGCGATAGTAATTCCAATTTCGAAGAACAAAATTGTTTGTATCGTACCCTGTAAGATTTTCTACATTTATGTATTTAGCTCTATGCTTTACTGCAAAATCAACAACATCCCTACTTACCTTGTGGCAATAACTTTCTGTAAAATGTAATTCTCTTTTATTGAATCGATCTAATGGCTTGAGTTTCTTTTTTCTCCCATGTCCACCAGATGTATTTTTCAAAGCAATACTAAGCCGCTTTCTCTGAGCTTGTAACTGCGTCTTTACCCGTATAAAATCATCTGCGTTCCCAATATATAACCTTGCATATGGGTTATTATTTAAAGCACAAACTGCAGGAATCTTCATCCCAAGATCCACTCCTACCACTGTATTTTCATCTAACTCCATTTCTTTTTTGGGGATTGATAAAGACAAATTTAAGATGATTTTATTTTTAGAAATCTGAATAGAACTTCCACAATATTGATATTCGCTTGCATACACCTTTAATAATGTTGCTTTTAATTCATCTCGATTTTTCCAGCTACCTAAATTAATTCTAAATCTAGCGATTGTTGGATTTCCATTATTACCAAAGTCAAAATATAATTTACAATCTTTATCATCAATATGTGTTTGTAAATCATAAATATCTTCATAGCCATGAGAAAATCCCATCGCAGTCTTGGCAATAGTAAATGGGGAATCACATTTAAAATCAACTGGATTGCATTTTCCTTCTAGCAAGCCATCTTCTATTTGACCTTTTATTATTTCTGTTAGATTCTGACAAAAGGCAATACCGTATCCACCAAGTATATTTTCTATATCTGTATCATCAAATAAACTTCCTTTTTTACTTCCTTTGACTCGATAAGCGCAATTAATTGTATCTGATACGAATTTCTTTTTCTCAGCCAAAGAAGGAAATTGTGCTACGTGATTAAGCCTAAGCTGGTCTCGCATCCAAGATAAAATATAATTTTTTCTAGCAGATTCTGATGCCATAGCTTCTCTAACTAAGTTGTATGTATAATCGTTAATCATTTTTTGAGTAAAATCATTTCCATCTTTCACGTTCTGCAATGATTTTTTCAACTCATCGATATAAAGTCCAATCTTTTGTTTCTCTTCTTTATTTTTAATTGATTTTAATTTTTCCTCATTATATTTGATACGAAATTCCAAATCTTCAACTGTAAAATTATATACTTTTTTCTTCCATTCTCTATATGGACTTGAAGTTGGGATAATTGCATATTTTCTTGTAATAGTCATTCTATTGTTATTATCATTTTTTATATTTATATTTTCCATTGAATATATTCTCCATTTTTTTGTAATCATGTTGAACTATATAATTCCAAAGCGTGTTTCTTGCATATTCGTGCCAGATTGAGTTTTTGTAACCATGTTAAATCATATGATTCCAAAGCTATCTTGCCCAATCCTCTTTTATCTTATCGTTTTGTAATCATGTTAAATCATATGATTCCAAAGCCGTTACCAGTTTTAGGAACACCTACACCAGGTTTTGTAATCATGTTAAATCATATGATTCCAAAGCCTCAAACCTATTTGATTTAACATGACTTCTAGTGAGTGCCATGTAAAGACCTCACTTTTCAGGCTCGTGAACTTCTTGTTGTATCCACATTCAAAACAGCCTGTAGTCTTTCGACTAAATATTAAAGGGAATTTGGCTTGAATCAGCCAATTAGAATTGATATAATATGTATAAGATATATAAAATATATCTCTTCAATCTAGGAACAGGTTATGCAGGTCGCCAAACTTTTCTAACCTGTTCCATTTATGTATTCTCCCTTTATAACATTTTTTCTATCTCTCTAAATACATCTCCAAGGGGTTCCTGAATAAACATATCCATATTTTCATCCAGTGGAATTTTCAGCTTTTCCTTATTAATAACGATCATGTGATCACCCTGAAAATATAAAACATAATATGTTGCTGGTGTAACCTGTAATGATGTACCGCCAACAATTAAGCAATCAGCCTGTCTAATTGCCAATTCAGCCTTACGTGTTACATCATCAGGAAGAGGTTCCCCATACAGCACCACATCAGGTCTAATCTGTCCTCTGCACGAACACTTAGGAATTGCTTCCTTTATGTCAAACAGATAATCAGGATCGTATTCCTTTTTGCATTTACTGCAGTAATTCCTTTGCGTACTGCCATGCAGTTCATACACTACTTTACTCCCAGCTTTCTGATGAAGACCGTCAATATTCTGTGTTACAATCGCTCTTAACTTACCGACCTCTTCCATTTTAGCCAGGACTTTATGTGTGATGTTCGGTTCAATATTCCTTGTATCCATCTTCTGTCGGTAGAACTCATAGAATACTTTCGGATTATTGTACAAGCAATCTCTACTCAGAAGATATTCAGGATCATACTTTTCAAACTGTACATCATGCTGATTATATAAACCATTTTTGCTTCTGAAATCCGGTATGCCGCTTTCCGTAGAAACACCGGCTCCGCCAAAGAATACGATATTGTTCGATTCGGTTATGTATTTTTTTAATCTCGCTAACTGTTCTTCTGTCATGATTTATTCCTTATTTTCTGCTGCTTCTTTATTTTCAAGATAGTTCTTTAAAGTTTCAAACGTTTTTTCTGGTAATGTGACGAAACGTCCAGTCTTGAAATAAGATAATGTACTTGTATTAATTCCTGTAGCTTTGCAAATTTTGCGCTGTGTTTCCTTTTCTAATCTTTTAAGTAAGAGTTCTCTTAATTCTTCATGTGTCATGTTATTACCTCCATATATTTATATTTATTTTTAAAAATTATTGTTTATCGAACCATAAGTAGAATCTATCTCCGCACCTCTCGATTTCATTCCAAATCCTAAAAGAAAGTACCTTGAGAAAATTTTCTATCGAGATATAATAGCTTCTATTTTCATCTCTTACATGAATTCTAATAGTATTGAATGAACAATACTCTACATCAGCATTGTACTGCCTATGAAAAATTCCTTTTTTAAACTGAAACTGACTGTCTGACTCAATCATCTCTCTGACGATGTTATTGATGTCATCCACTGCAGTATTTACATTTGCCTTTGTGTCATCAATCAGATTGTTTCCAATCCTCATCAGCCCATAAGTTACATCTGTTATCATATTATTTTTCTCCTATCTTATATACCTTTCTAGTGGGCGGCATTTCTACCGCCCATATGTATTATTCACAACTTGTTTCAGAAAGCTCTTTGTTGAAATCACGCAGCGCTCTCAGATAGGCTTCTTTCTGCATTTCGATCTGTGCTTCTTTGCGTCTCTCTGCTTTACGCTTCTTATAAGCAGCTAACTTAGCCTTACGCTTTTCAATTCTTTCTTTCTCTTTGGCTTCAGCATTTTCTTTCTTTAACTTGTTCTCATAACACTTAAGACCATTACGAACTGCCTTATTGTATAAACTGCTTCCACCAAGAACATGCTTTGCAATACAAATAGAAATTGCTGTTTCTAAACTGAATACATCTGGCTCTCTACAAACCGATTTCTGCTTATCTCCATCGGAAAAAGTTACTTCTACAACTTTATTCTCTACAATGATGTTTACATCTTTGATTTTTATTTTTACATTAGATTCTTTTTTAATAGATAAAGCAAGAGAACCCTTTATATTTTCCGCAAACTTTTCAACAGAAATTCCACCGGCTGCATGAATTGTAATTGGATCACCTGCAGTAACTGTAATAGGCTGATAATTATCTAATTTTAATCTTTCCATATCTGCTTTACTCATAATGTTATTTACGTGTTCCATATGTATCACTCTCCAATCTTTTTATATTCTTCCAGCATCTTAGCAAACTCAGGATCTTTCTCAGCTGCCCATTCATATTTCCCTTCGTTAACGATTTCTTTTAATCTTTTATCCAATTCTTTCTTAAGTTTCATCTTTCTTCTACGTTCTTCAACACGTTTTTCATATGCCTTTGTATCAACTTTACAAATAACCTCTGCCGTAAGATCTACTTTTCCTTCAATTTCTTCTGGCGTAAGAATACCAACGATCTCCAAAATATCATGACAAGCTCCTGATACTAAAATCTTGTCTCCTACCTTATAGTGATTCTGATCCTTATAGATCGCATAGTAGTATCTTCCACAACCCTGATTCGTTTCTGCCACTTCATAATAACCTGTTAATTTTGCCATTTTCTTTTACCTCTTTCTATGTATTTTTTATGCTGCTTTATTACCATGAGAATCTAAGAAAGTAAGAAATTCTGCTTTCAACTTCTCATAGTTATCTTTCTCTGAACCTGTGAAAGTTCTATGCTGTTTTTCCATTTCATTGAGCCATTCACTAAACTCTTCGTCTTTCTCTGCATTACAAGCATATGCCATAAGTGCTAATAATACTGGCATACCAACTTTATACACACAGGAGTCCAACTTAAGATAGTCATCAATAAAATCCTTATACAGTTCAATATCTTCCTGTTCTACATTCGGATCAGCTACCTCTTTTACGAACTGCAACTCATGATTTTCTTCTGACTGTGATTCAGTTACTACTGATTCTATTTCTTTTGTAGTAACATTATCTTCTGTTGTCTCTTCTACCGTATTATTCTCGTTTTCAGTTACTTCTTCATATGTATTTTCTGTTTCTTCTGTATCTTCAATATGTAAATAATCCTTCATAAGAGCAACCAACAGATTGATCTTTCCCATGATGGTAGTTCTCTTTTTACTCTGTTCTGATTTAAAAGTTTTCATGCTTACACCATCTACTGTACGATCCTTTAAATCGGTTACATACGCATTAAGAAAATCTACAAATCTATTGTCTTCAATGTTATACTTTGTAAATTCATTGAATACCGCTACCCACATTGGAATGGCAGCTGGAGTAAATAACTTGGTAACTTCCTTATTATTTTCTCCAATTGCTAATTCCAAACGATTTAAATCAGAATTAAGCTGTTCAAACTCTTCGTCTGTAGCATTTTCATCTACATACTTATAGGCATTTTCCAATTTAGCTTTCCAATCGTCCTTATGGAACAAAAGCATAATTGCTTCGGCAACTACACGTTCCAGTTTACCTTTAGTCTCATTAGTTGTAGTGATTTTACAGCAATTTTTGAAAAACATATTCTTCTCAGAGATTTTCTTAATTTTCCCAGCTGTTACGGTAGTAATCTTGGTCAGTCCCAACTGCTCCTTGTTCATAGATGAGTGGTTGTTGTAGTCGCGAAGGTGATCCGCAATTTGCTGATCCGTGCAATTAAAAAACTTAGTCACATTGAAATTAAATACATCAAATCTCTTTTTTAATTCATCAGGAAGATCTTTGTAGTATTTTCCAATAACATCACATACTTTTAATTCGTAAGTTGGAAATCCGTTGTCATCTAAAATTCGATTTCCGTTTTCGTCTAAAGAATATTCTCTATATTCAATTAAGTGTCTTTCTGCACCTACACTTCCAATTTTAATACGATTATTTCTAAATGCCTCCGCATAAGATAAACGCTGTAAGCCATCAATTAAATATGCAATAATCAATTCCTTTACTTTTTGCTCACATAAAACGATTTCAGGAACAGGAAGAGAACTTAATATTCTACAGAAATAACGATTCGCTTCTTCTTCTGACCACTGAAATGGTTTTCTCTGTAAAATGTATTTACAGTTAATGTCACCATCTTTTTTCTGCTGCAATAATGTGAACATTGGTAATTTGTCCATTCTGTAATCTTCGGATTCGCTAATAGCAATTACTCTGTCTTTCATATCATATTCCTCCATATTATATTTCGTGTCTTTTAAAAACATTTCCATATTTTCATTTCTCTTAATCCGCTCTACTGCGTTTTCATAATCGCTTTGCGATATATCTAAGATCTTCTTAATTTTTTCTACAGGAACTTTCCTCATTTTCAAAATAGTAATTCGCTTCTGTAACCGTGGCATACTATCAAGAAGTATATTTACCTTTTCTACAGAATCATCTCCATTTAATCCAAGTTCTGTCTCTACACTGAAATTGGACGGGATTTTTTCTCTTAAATCAGATCCATCTTCCAATGGAACATCCATAGAAACATCATAGACTTTCTTTTTTATTGGTTTTCCATTCTTATCTTTTTTAATCTCTCCATTTTCATCTGTTTCATATTCCAGGTTGCACCGCTTCCAAGTCAGCTGATCACGGCTCCAATCATAGAATGACCGTTTAATATTTCCTGTAAGAAATGTATTAAAGGAACAATCTGCTGTTTCATCAAATGTCTGAACACTTTCCAGAAGAACTTTCAGTGCATCACTGTACAAGTCATCATAATCCTTCTGATCTACGTTCTTCATATTAATGATTGGATTACAAATCCGTTTTAATCTCGCCATATCATTTTCAGAATAATATGTAACTAATTCCATCTGTTTTTCATTCAGACTTATTTTTTCTACTTTCCCCATATTGAATCCCTACCTAATTGTTATGTATTTCTGTTTCGTTCTCATCATCTTCCGATCCTTCGATGATTCGATATGTATATTTTCTATGAAAAAGTCCATCCACGGCCTTCTGGATTCGTTCACGTTGAACACATTCTGGATTGATATTTGTCAGTACATTCTGAATGATCTGAATTTCGTCCTTCGTTTCTCTACGCTGAGTACGGTTTTCACGGATAGCCTTATAGAGCTGCCAGCCTGTATATAAATCCTTCGGCTTCTCAATCTCGATTGAATGAAGGATATTAAGCAATCCCTTATCAAGATCATACAGAATACCGATCAGCTCATTGCTTCGTTTTACAGCCGAGTTGAAAATATCTCCGCAGGTTCCAAATTGTTCCACCCAACGAGTAATATTCTCAGATGGTTTATACGTCTGTGGCGTCTCAATTACTCTCGGAGGGATTTCAGGAATGGCTTCCATGAAGAATTTCATTTTCTTTAAAGATTTCGGTAATGAATTTAAAATATTTCTCGCCTTGTTGCGATCCATCAATGTCCTGTCTTTGAAATTACATGAGACAGGTCTACCACCTGAATCGATTTTGATATAAACTCCCCTATTATTTCTGATTACATAGTCCATTTTCCTTTTCCCTCCTTTTTATCAATGGATCATGCAGGATTTACTTAATTATTTTTGTAAATATTACGAACCGCCTCATGTAAATTCTTGCTTTTATATGGAAGTCCATATTTTTTACACCATTTTCTAACCGCACTATCTGTAACACCAAATTTTTTACCGATTGATACAAACGAGTCTAAATATAAAAGTTTTTCAAGTTCATTTTTTGGTGGTATATTTTTTGCTTTAATTTTATTTCGAAATTCTATACACATAACAGCTTTACGATCTTTTATATTTTTCTTACAATATGGACATATTTCTTTTCCTGGAATATATATACTCCCCTTATCTTTTATGTCGTTATTTATTTCCTCTACCGTTCTATTATTGTACCTATAGAATGGAATTATTTTCCTTTCCACAATATAACTACCATTATCTGTTAAAATCGCCTTCGCGCCGTTATGAAAAGCAATGTGATCATTGCTAGTAGCAAAAACCATTAAATTCTCATGAGAATTATCTTGCCTATTGAAATTTTTGTGATGAACACATTCTTCTTTATTTAACTGCCTACCAAGCATTTTTTCTGCTTCCAAAACATGCTCATATACACATCCGTTGTCAAAAGCTCTATGATGTTCCGGCATATAAATCGCTATATACCCATTCAAATAAGTTTTCCCATTATTTTTATATCCTCTAACAGAACTTACATTTTCCTCTCTTAAATCTTTACGATTTCCATTTTTATACACATATTGACCGTCTCCAAATAAAATTTTTGACATATTAATACTATGATTATTTATCATAGTCGCAATATTTCCATTACTAAGACGTTTCCAACGATACTGATTCACAATATCAAAATTTTTAGAATCAAAATAAAATTTTTCTTTTGTTTTAGGAGTATAACCAATATAATATTCTCCCATGTTTTCATATGTATTTTTTAATTGCACACTTATAAAAATCTACCTCTTTTCTACTTATTTATAATGGATCGTACAGGGTTCGAACCTGCGTTTTCTACTTGTTAAATTGCTCTAACCAACTGAGCTAACGATCCATACCGGCAGTCTTTTATTGACCACCGATTGTGTGATTTGTAATGTAATTAGGCTCCATATTTATGTAATTCACCATATCTGAACGGCAATCCATAAGATTTGCACCATTTTCTTACCGCATTATCTGTAACATTATATTTCTTGCCAATTTCTACAAAAGATTTTATGTATATTAATTTTTCTAATTCTTCTTTTGGAGGAATGTTTTTCCTTCTGTCTTTGTTATAACATTCAAGACACATTTTACTATTCATAGAAATTTCGTTTATATTACAAATAGGACATATTTTCATGTTCTTTTTTCTTTTTATCATTGGAACATATTTTATTTTTCCATCAATTTGAGATTTTCTCTCTTTTAAATTTCTACCAGCAAAGGTCGGTAACTGACTATTACAATTGGGACATATCCATCTTAAATTATTAATCACATTATTATGATTATTCCCATCGATATGATCCAAAATCATTGTAAGTTCTTTGTCATTCCATATATTTGATTGTCCACATATTTTACAAAAAGTATTATCACTTATTTTTATAAAAGCACTTCTTAATGTATTTTGACTTGCGGTACTATCTTTACAAAATGTATTTTCAAAAGTTCTTACAACTCTTTCAGGAACTCTAAAATGATCACAATTAATATTGTATTCTTTAATTCGTTTCAAAATTGTTTTAAAATTACTTCCATTTCTTGTTTTATATCCCAATTTTTCAATAACTTCTGCCATAGAAAATGAATTAGTAACAATTTTTTCTAATTCTTCTTTTGAATAGTTATCAACTAACGCTCTTGAACTAATAAAAATCACTCCTTATATATTTTTTTGTATTAAAAATAAATGCAATAATTTATTGCATTAACCGCTTGACTACAGCCCTATGCTTATATTCTCTTGTTGTAAAAATAAAGATTGGAAAATTTCAGCAGATACTTGCTTTGATTAACTTGATTTATGAAATGAAACAAAGTATAATATGTATTGCATAGTATCTTGATGGGTGCTTATGTATTAAGACTACCGTATATCTGTTTTGTGGCGGCAACCACATTATCAGATGGTAGTCTTTTTTATTTTCCGTTTCCATTTCTGGAATCTCTTTACATTTGCTATTATATAGCCGAACATTTGTTCTGTCAACTACTTTATCGAACATTTGTTCGGTATTATTTTATTCCCGCAAAAGGATCACACTCTCCTTCCCTTTTAGTCTTAGATCAGGAAATGCATCTTGTCTTTCCGTATAACATCTAAGCTGCCTAATAAAATCATCACAGACCGATGCGATGGTTTCTGCTTCCTTAATCATTTTCTCACATTCAAAAAATCTCTTCTTTGAAAATTCACTTATATCCTTGGGATTTTCTAAATCATTTACCGCTACAAGAACAACAGCATCTTTTTTTGCCATCTTCTTTGCCTCTTCTACTGTCATTAATATATACTCCATAATATCCTCCTAGTCATTTCCCCAATTTGAGAAGTAAACTCTTTTTACTTCTTCTCTACCAGCATTGTCAGAAATGGTTCCCATTTTTTTTATAATTCTGCGTTCAGAAGCCTGTCTAATACATTCTCCTAAAAGATAGGAGTCTTTTGTTAAACCATATTTTTCATTCGCAGGAAAAAGAGAATGCGTAGACTGCTTTAAACTTTTGGGTTGTGACGTAAACGGCATCACAACCGTAGAAACACTATACCTATTTCCTATATTATTCTGTACAATCACTGCCGGTCTAATGCCACCTTGTTCGCCAGCTAATATTTCTTCACCAAAATCTACTAATACTACATCAAACTTCTTATAACCGCCTTCCACTTCTGCATCCTCCTTTCCTTTAGTATTCATTTCTTTGAACAATTTTAGTATATTACACTCTACAATTAATGTCAAGTGTTATTGTAGACATTAATTTACTTTTTCACTTTTTTATTGTATACTGTTATTGTAGACGTTAATTTTCTCTTTTATATAGAGGTTATGCATGTATAGACTTAATATAAAAAAATATGTAGATGTCATGTTTGACGGTAATATCAACAAATTTGCTAAGGCAATAGGTGTAAATTATAATCCTGCAAAACAATTATACTCTAGTGAAACGACACGAATAAATTTTGATGTCCTTACTTCTTTATGTGATACTTTTCACTGTACACCAAATGATATTCTTGTTAATGATGACATAGTAAAATGGCATGACTCTCCTGACGCTATTTTCGACATTGCCTATCCAAAAGAAAATTCTTCGGGATCAACATTTACTGTTAGTTTAAATAATCCGAATGATCCAAGCACTCCTATAAAAGTAAATGTCGATACAAAAGACGAAGAAAAAATGGCGCAGATAGCTCAAGATGTTGCCAACCAAATAGTACATTCTTTTATGCGCAGACATACTATTATTTCAAATGAAAAATATGATAAATTGCTAGAACAAATTAAAGAGTTAAGCGATGCTAAAAAATAGCACCGCTTTTCTCTTATGCAATCCTCATCTCATTCGCCATGTTAATAGCAATCTGATATACTTCTACAATTTTTGAATTTTATAAGAGATATTATTTTTTACAACAATTTCATTATTTTTTAAACATTTCATTATATCAGAATCTGATAAACCTGTTTGTTCTTCGATATCTTGTTTTCTTTTGTATTTTTGTCCATTAATTTTATCTATGTATTTATATTCCAAATCTTTAATTATTTTATTATCATTTGCATATTTCCATTGAAAGCCATGTATTAATTTTGATAATCCTTTGCAACATCGTGATATATCACCTGTTATTGTTCCAACCTTTCTTGCTGCATCAGATACGCTTTCATATGTATTCATATAAATTCCATTTATAGAATATTGTTCAACTGGTATTTTATTAGTATATTTTTTCTGTTCTATATCTGAATTATTTCCATAATAATATTTCCATTGATAACCGTATGCAGATAATGCTTTATTATTACAGCAAGCTGATATGTTAGTATGCAAATGATTTATTCCCCATTCTTTTTCTACATCCATAGCACATTCCCATGTTCTCATAAATTTTCCATTTAAATCATATTGTGCAATAGCTTTTGCTCTATACTTATTACCAGTGAATCTTATACTGGACAGCATTTTTTGACGTTCACTTTGTTTTCGACCTTTTAATGATTCCACGATTTTTCTTTTAGTTTCTTCTGACATATTTTGTTTTGCTATACTCATATGTTCTCTTGCTTCTTTTGATCTTTTCTTTCCAATATTGGATAATCGTAACTTTTCTTTTAATTCAGGAGTCATTTTTCTTTTTTTAGCAGCAATTGACATTTTCTTTCTTGTTTCGTCAGATGGATGTCTATTTTTCTCTGCAATTTTATCAGTTACTTCTTGTCTTCTTTCTTTGTTCTTACCACCGGCTATCATATTGTATCCATATTTAGGATTCATCGAATTGTATATAAAAATAAGTTTCTCTTCTATAATATTTGCCATTTCAAGAGAAATGTTGTCAATTAAAACTAGATGTTTAAAATTATCCCATCCGTATTTTTGAATTGCATTATAAAAATGACAAGAATGTTGATATTGAAAACCAT